>Ga0073934_10000492_pt1 | contig 112714 bp, 100 predicted proteins | sample LarsenN4metaG_FD_76834 | JGI IMG/M metagenome (GOLD analysis project Ga0073934, IMG submission 76834) | Hot spring sediment bacterial and archeal communities from British Columbia, Canada, to study Microbial Dark Matter (Phase II) - Larsen... ...
CAAAGACTACAACGAGGTAGCTCCGCACAGCGCTCTGGGAATGAAATCCCCCGCACAGTTCTATGCGGATTGGATGTCAAAAATCAAGATAATGCCTGTCCAAAATTAGGTGGGGCAGTACATTCAATTTTTCGCATCATAGTTACTCCTTTCTTTTGAAGATTTCAGCTACAGGGAAATGGTATTCCCAAAAACACAACACTCAATAGAACAACAACATCTGCCGGCGAAAGAATCCCGTCACAATTTCCATCTGCACTTGAAAAAGGGGCCAAAAAAGAGGAATTCAGAAAAATTGCATTCAGTTCTATAACTACGTCGGCTATTGAAAGAAGTCCGTCAAGATTTAGGTCTCCTTTTTGGTAGGCTGGATTACCCGTTGCCACAAAGGTATGTAAATTTTCTCTGAATAAAGGATCATACCGTGCGTCCTGCCAAGCCACAAAAACGGTGTGGAAATCGTTCGCCGCTATGGAAGCGAAATGATGGGAATCAAATCCGTCCGAGTTTACTTGCCGGTGAACAGCGAACGTTTTGCCTGTGTTTGTGGAATAACTAAAAAATATATCAAAAGCGGTTTCCCCAGATGGCCGAAAATGACTTCCTCTCCAAGCAAGATAAAATATCCCATCCGCCCAGTTCAGCGACGGATCTTTATAACCCGTGTCGCTAACCACAACACTGGTGGAAAAGGTTTGGCCATAGTCGGTACTGGCGGAGAAGCGTAAATTTATATTAAGTGAATCGCCTACAAACTGCCCGGCTGCTCCCAAAAGGCCCACCAATGGTCCAGAGATGGCCATACTAGTAAAACCGAGCAACAATGGCGGTTCGGAAATATGCGTACGATCCGGGAAACTTTGCCCTGAATCCATACTTCGTGCAATGATTTCTCCCTTGTAAAGAACGTACACTCGCCCACTATCGTCAGCAGCAATGTCATTAATTTGTCCCGGTTCACTCGTATCGGTTACCTCAACATTTGGTGTGAATGTCTGCCCACCATCATGGCTCGCCGATGAAAATATCGCCCTATGGGGCTGACCAGGCGCTGTCCGCTGGTCATTCCAAGCGATAAAAACCTGCCCTTTATTATTGACCGCGATGGCGGGCTTTTCCTGACCGATCTCTGGAATGGTGTCATCATTAACCTTAATCCCTGAAGTAAAACTTATTCCCCCGTCCGTGGACTTGGTGAATCGAATGTCTGCAAAATCATCTTGATAGGCCACATAAATTATCCCGACTGTGTCCAGACGCATGCTGGGGTTATAGCCGTATGCCAGTGTAACAGGCGGGGTGAAAGTTTGGCCGCCATCGGTTGATTTGGCGCACCGAATACCAGCCCCTTGCCACACCACATACACTGTATCCCCTCTTGCTCCGATGTAGTGCTGGCCGGAGCTTTCCATAACTAATGATGCTCTCCCCAAATCGGCATCACCTGAAAAGGTGTAGATATTGGGAGGTTGGGAGAAAACTAAAGTTGAGCCAATAGTAAAAATCGAAAACAGAAATAACCAACATTTCCTGCCCCGGCACGGTATGCGCATACCATCCTCCTTTACTTCTGATACGCAGCGAACCGGACGCATGATGGCACTCCTAACCTCTCAATATAAATATAATCAGCAGATTTATTGAATCAACTGACTATTCTAAGATAAGCCCCCCAGTTGCTTGTCAAGGGATTTTTGGGGCATCGCACTTGATTTCCGTCAAGTAATGTTTATGGAGAAAAAACGGGGTTCTTGATTTAAGCCGATGAAGGATAAATCGTTACAAAATCTTCAGCCGCTTCCCCACCTTTTTAAACGCCGCCAGCGCCTCGTCCAAATCCCGCTTGTCGAGGGCGGCGGAAATCTGTACCCGCAGCCGGGCTTCTCCTTTGGGAACCACCGGATACCAGAGCCCTTTTACGTACACCCCCTCTTTCAAAAGCTCGGCGGAGGCATCCTGCGCCAAGGCCGCCTCCCCCAGCATCACCGGCACAATGGGATGGGTGCCGGAAAGAATTTTGAAACCCAGATTGACGATTTCCTTCCGAAAGTAAGCCGTGTTGGCGTGCAGTTTTTCCACCAGCGAATAGTCGGACTCCAAGATGTTGAAGGCCTCCAAGGAAGCCGCCAAAATCGGCGGCGGGAGGGAATTGGAGAAAATGTAGGGGCGGGAACTCTGCCGCAGATATTCTATCAAGGACTTTTTGGAGGCGATGAACCCGCCCGCCCCCCCCCCCAAAGCCTTCCCCAACGTGCCGGTTAAAACATCCACTTTCCCCCAGACCCCCAATTCCTCCGCCGTCCCCTTCCCCGTTTTGCCGATGACCCCCATGGCGTGGGAGTCATCCACCATCAGGATGGCTTGATACTTGTTGCACAACTCCACCAGTCGCGGCAGCGGGGCCAAATCCCCTTCCATGCTGAAAACTCCGTCCGTGGCCACTACTCGAAAGCGGTACGGCAGGTTCTTGTCCGCTTCCAACTGGCACGCTAAATCTTCGGCATCCCCGTGGGCGTATATTTTTCGGTCGGTGGTCTCCGGCTTGGTCAGCCGGTTGCCGTCAATGATGGAAGCGTGGTTCAGCCGGTCGGAGTAAATGACGTCTTTGTAGGCGTCGTAGCCCAATTTATCGGCAAAAAGCCCGGCAAAAAATCCCTCGTTGGCTGAAAAACAGGAAAGATAGAGAATGGCATCTTCCGTTCCGCAAAAAGCAGCGATTTTTTCCTCCAACTTCCGGTGCAAAACCTGTGTGCCGCAGATGAAGCGGACGGAAGACATCCCAAACCCGTATTCCTTAATGCCGCGGATGGCTGCCTCCCGGATTTTTGGATGGGAGGCCAGTCCGAGATAATTGTTGGACGCGAGCATGATGATATCTCGCCCGGCCACTTTGACCCTTGCCCCCTGCGCGCTTTCCAGCATCGTTTCGTATTTGAAGGTTTTTGCGGATTGCAAATCCTTCAACGCCTTCTCGATTTTTTCTAATTGGGATATCATGTATTTTTTTGTAGGGGCGGGTTTAAAACCCGCCTTTTGCGGAATTTATTTTTCCGGCAACAACAAAACTTTAAACGCCTCCCCCGAACGCATCGCCGCAAATCCCTCCTCAAAACGGGAGAGGGGCAGTTGATGGGAAACAAAACCGGATCTTACAAACAAGTCCGCCAGCCCGGTTTTAAGCAAATCCTTCATCGTCTCCCAGGACTCAAACATCCGCCGGCCGATGATCCCTTTGACCACAACGCCGCGGAAAATCACCCGGTCGGAAAAGTTCAAATTGACCTCCCCTTCCGGTATACCCAAAAGGAGTACGGTTCCGCCGGCCCGCACCAAGTCAAAGGCATCAGCATATGCCTTGTAGCTGCCGGACATTTCAAAAACCAGATCGACGCCGTCTCCTCCCGTTTCGTGCATAACGGCTTGAAGCATCTCTTTGCGCCCGTCTTTCAGCCCTAAATCAAAAGTAAAATTAGCGCCGAACTTCCGCGCCATGGCAAATCTCCGTTTCTCCACTTTTTCGGGAGTCAACCCCTTTTCCGGATTGGAAACGTCCGTGACAAAAATGGTGGAGGCACCGGAATGGCGCGCCACGGCCGTGGCCATCAGTCCTTGCACGCCGCAGCCCAAGACGGCCACGCTTTTCCCCATCAAGGGTTCTTCCTGGGCCGTATGAACGGCGTTCCCCAAAGCATCCATAAAGGCGATGATTTCAATCGGAATCTCTTTTTTGGAAAAAAGCTGCAGGTTGGCCACCGGCACGGTTAAAAAATTGGTGAAGGCCCCGTTTTGGTGTATCCCCTTGATGATGGTGTTCGGACAAGCGTGCTGCTGTCCCATCCGGCAGGTGCGGCAGCGGTTACAGGGAATGTGCATCTCCGCCGAGGCGAAATAATCTGCAGTCAATTTGGAAAGAATTTTGTCCGGTGTGAAATCCCTAAACTCCGGGAAGGCCGAAAGAAACTCGATGGCCTTCGGCCCGGCGTCGACCACCCGCCCGGCAAACTCGTGCCCGACGATGACCGGGTCCACAAACGCCCGGCGCATCTCCGTGCGGATGGAGTCCTTGTTATTATAGATGCCGACATCGGTGCCGCAAATTCCCGCCGCCAGAACCTCGATTTTTACTTCATTCGGTTCAAGCAAGCTTGGGGACGGACGTTCCTCCAGCCGCAGCCCTTTTGGCCAGGGCTTGGAGCCGTTCGGTTTGGTTTTTACCAGTCCTAACATAGCCGGTCAGAATATACTTAGTTTGACGTACTTCTTCGGATTTTTTTGGATATCCGCCAAAAGCCGCTTCATTTCGGTCAAGGTCTGCTGCGCCTCGCGGTAGAGCTTGTCATCGGAGGACAAAAGCCCCAAACTCCCCTCTCCTTTTTCCACGCGGGTAAAAAAGGTGTCCATTTTGACCGCAGTACTGTTCATGGCCGAAGCCAGACTATCCAGATTGGCCGCCAAGGAGGCCAGCCGATCCCCCACTTTTTTTTGAGTTGCATTCAAGTTTCCGGAAAGCTCTTTTATCCGCGTCATGGCGTCACGGCTTTCCACATAAAACCGGTCATCCCGGAAAAGTTTTCCAATGCTCCCCCTTCCGGCGTCGATTTGGTCCGCAATGGCGGTCAAGCGGACCAAAAGCCGGTCGGCGTTTTTCAAAAGCTCCGGCGTGGAGGAAAGGGTGGAAGCCAAATCCACTGGACGCTCCCCCAAGATGAAATCCCCCGATTTCAATTCCGGCGAAGCGGCCGTGCCGGCGATGATTTCCACGTACTTGTCCCCGAGCAAGCCGACGGTTCCCAACCGGGCCTTGCTGTCCTGACGCAACAGGTTCCAATATTTCCGGTTAATCCCCATTGAAATTTCAATCTTTCCCTCTGCAACCAGTTTATCCAGAGCAATCTCGGAGACCTGCCCCACCTCCACCCCGTTTATCCAGACCGGTGAGCCGACCACCAAGCCGGAAAGCGCGGGAAACCAAGTTCTTACTGTATTCTTGGGCCTAAGCACGGAACTTCCCCCTCCCATCAGCGAAGCCCAGAGCAAAAGCCCGAGGGCGACGAGAACCACAATCCCCAGCTTTAAACTTCCCCAGCGAATGTCTCCGGTTCGCTTCATCCGTTTTCCTGGCCGAAGGAGGCAAAAGCATGCGCCAGCGTATTCTTGAACGGTTCCAGAAATCGGGAAACAAACGGATGACCGGCTTCCCGCAGTTCCTCGGAACTTCCTTCAAAAATAATTTCCCCGTCCGCCACCATTATAAACCGGTTGGACACCTTTAAAGCGTCGGCAATGTCGTGGGTGACCACGAGGGATGTGACCTGCATCCGCTTCTGCAGCGAAGTAATCTGATCTAAAATAGTGTCAACCGCCAAGGGGTCCAAGCCGGTGGTCGGTTCGTCGTAGAGCATGATCTTTGGTTCCAGGGAAGCCAAGGCCCGGGCAATCGCCACCCGCCGCCGCATCCCGCCGGAGAGCTCATCCGGCATCAGGTCGACCAGTTCAGGGTCCAGACCGACCTCTTCCAAAGCCCGCCGCACCCGCACTTCTATTTCCTCTTCCAACATTTTGGTATGTTCAAAAAGCCAATAGCCGACGTTTTCTCCTACCGTGAGGGAGTCAAACAAAGCCCCTTCCTGAAAAATCATCCCGATGTGATAACGCGCCTCATCCCACTCCTCAGCGGACGCGCCGGCCATATCCCGGCCGTCGATAAACACTCGTCCCGAATCCGGCCGCCAGAGCCCCAGTATAATCTTTAGAATCGAGGACTTTCCGGAACCGGAAGGACCCAAAATAACCTTTGTTTCTCCTTTCGCCACAGAAAAACTTATCTTTTTCAGAATTGGCCTTCCCCCCAAGCTAAGGTAAACGTTCTCCAGCTTTATCATTTTTTCCTGCGACCTATGTCTTGTTGCCTACCCTTTTTTACCATCCTAACAAGCTGAAAAGCCCCTTGGTCATCATAAATTCCGCCACCAAAATTGAAATGGAGGAAATCACCACGGCCTCGCGCGTGGCCTGCCCCACTCCCCGGGTACCCCCTTCAGAAGAAAATCCCTTGTAACAGCCGACGATGGCGATGATGACGCCGAAAACGAACGGCTTGGTCAAACCTACCAGCAAATTTCCAAACAAAAGCCGCTGTTTGACATTAGTCCAGAACAAAGAGTCGGAAACGTGCACAATGAAGTGGGAAACAATCCAGCCGCCGATGATGGCAATGGTGTCGGTGAGAATGGTCAGAATCGGCATCATCAAAAAAAGCGCCCAGAGCCGCGGCACGGCCAGCTTTTTTATCGGATCGGTGCCGAAGGAAGCCAGGGCATCCAATTGGTTGGAGGCCTTCATCGCGCCAATTTCCGCGGCGATGCCGGAGGAAACTCGCGCCGCCACCATCAGCCCCGTTAAAACCGGCCCCAAGGCCCGCACGTTGGCCAAAGTGACAATCCGCCCCATGTAATCCTTCGCCCCGAACTCCGCCATCTCCTTGGAAAACTGCAAGGCCATCGCCTGGCCGGCGAAAACGCCGGTGAAAACACAAAGATAGACCGAGCCGAGTCCCAGAAAATGAATCTGTTCATACAAATCCCGCCAGTAAAAGGGGGGGGCGAAGGCCCGGCCAAAAACCTTTCCGGCAAAGACCGTAATCCCTTGCGCCTCGAAAACCATCTTTTTCAGCCGCTCGTTGGCAGCAGAAGCCACGGAAGCCATCGGCGGCCAAGTTAAAGGTTGGCTTACAGGCTGGCAATAAGAAAAGGGAGGCAACTTAGCGGCCATCTTGCTTCTTTTCCTGCTTTCCCCCTAATTGAATCCCAAATGCAAAAGAACGCCAAAAAACCAAAGCTTGTATTCTTGAAGGGCAGGAAGACCATCCTCCGTCCTCTGCGCAAAGCGACCGATTTTGAGCTCTGCCTGCGCTGGATCAACGACCCGGAAGTGAATCAATATTTATTAATCCATTTTCCCCTGACCGAAAAGAAAGAGGAAGAATGGTTTGACAAGTTGGCCAACAATCCGAATGAAGTTGTCTTGGGAATAGAAACTTTAGATGGCAAATTGATTGGCACGATGGGGCTGCATCGCATTAATAGCAAGGATCGCACGGCCATGACCGGAGCGCTGATTGGGGAAAAGGAATATTGGGGCAAAGGCCATGGCACGGACGCGAAAATGACCCTTTTAGATTACGCCTTCAACACTCTCAACCTGCGGAAAATCAACTCTTCGGTATATGCCTTCAACAAACGCAGCCTGAAATACAACCTGAAATGCGGCTACAAAATCGAAGGGGTGCGCAAAAAGCAGATTTTTCGCAATGGCAAGTATCACGATGAAATCCTGATTGCCGTCTTTAAGGAGAGTTGGCTGCCTCTTTGGAAAAAATATTGTAAAACCTAAAAGGTTTACCAAGCTTTACGGAAACGTCATTTTTATCAGCCCTATAAAATACCGACCAAATCGGTCGTATTTGTTAAGCATTGCCGACTAAATTGGTCGCCATACTACATGTGTTTTTTGCTTGTTTTGTGTAACTCATTGTTTTATAACAACTTAACTTTATGTAAGCCCTCTTGACAGAACTGCTCTTTCAATATTATTTCACACTCCAATGGGATTTTATGTGAAAAAATTAACAAAGGGGAAATGGGTGTTAAAATACATATTTGTCAGTTTGGTCGGACTCTGCATTAACCTTTTACCCTCTATTGGCAATACCCAAGAGGAACAACAAAAAGAACCTCCCTGGCGTCTGCACGGTTATGGCGAACTCCATTTCAACCACCCCAAAATCGGCGCCATGTCGCAGACCGCCGGGGACGAAATCGACATCCACCGCTGGGTCATCGGCCTGGCTTACGATTTTTCCGACCGCATTCGGATGGATATGGAAATTGACTTTGAACACGCTGCCAGTGAGATCGAATTTGAATACGGCTTTCTTGAATTTGATTTGACCAAAACCCTCTCGGCCCGGGTCGGCTCGGTTTTGATGCCAGTTGGACAATTGAACGAATTTCACGAGCCGCCGCTTTTTTACTCCGTCGAGCGCCCCTACACCGAAACGAGCATGATTCCCACCACCTGGCAGGAAAACGGTGCCGGGTTGGTCGGCCGCTTGATGCAGGGAAAAGTCGCCCTCCGAGCGTATGCCACAGCCGGGCTGGATGCTTCCAAGTTCACGACGTTGGACGGGTTGCGCAAAGGGCGAAGCAAAAGCGTGAAATCCAAAATCGAGGACTGGGCCGGCGTCGGACGGCTGGAGATCTCCCCCAACAAATACGTGACCGTTTCTACCTCCGGCTACGTGGGTGGCGCCGATCAATCCAATCCCGCCTTAGGCTATGTGCTGGTAAAAATCTGGGAGGGTGACGTTAAGTTTCGTTACGAGGCATTTGAGTTGGCCGGAATCTTCCTGCGCACGGAAATAAACGGTGCCGAACGGGTAAGCACCCTTGTCGGCCAAACTGTTGGCAGCGCCATGCAGGGTGGTTACCTTGAAGCGGCCTACCGTCTGAAAAAAATGCTCTTTCCGGAAGGCAGTCCCGCCGATTTGGCCCTTTTTGCCTGTTTCGAACGTTTCAACACCAACCACGAAGTGCCAACCGGATACGTGGCCGACCCTCGCGCCCTGCGCTGGATTTGGACTACCGGATTGGCCTTTTATCCATTATCTTCTGTTGTGCTCAAGGCGGACGGGGAATTCTGGAAGGATGGCACGAAGGATACGGTGGAGCGGCTGAATCTCGGCGCCGCTTTTATGTTCTAGTGATGATGAAAAAGACCATACTCGCAGCTCTTTTAATAACGGCCTTCGCCGCCGCGGCCAGCGGTGAAACCAAAAAAACGGACGCCCCCTTTGCCTTGTTGTCGTTGAAGCTGGAGGGCTGCGCCTCTTGCGAGGGCTGCCGCACGGCAATGCGCCAGGTGGTGCAGGGGGAGGCCAAAGCCTCGCGAATTAAACTGAATGGGATGACCTTGAACGCCACGTTTGATGAGGCTGCACCGCTCCCCATCGCCCGGATTGCCAAGGGGCTGGAGGCCTCGGCCTCCCACCGCTTCACGGTCGAAGGAATCCGGCTTTCCGTCTCCGGCGTCAAGGTGACTGAAAACAATCATTTCTATTTGAAGATAGCCAAGACCGGCCAGCTTTTCGAGCTGGTTGGCGAAGATGTCGGGGCCTACGAGGATGGAAGTACCCTGACCGTAAGCGGCGCCGTCAAGAACTGGCAGTCCTCCTCTCCGCTTTTGGAGGCCTCCAAAATCAAAAGAACGGACGCCCGCTAAACCATGTTCGCTTTCCTTTTTCCCGCGGCAAAACAGAAAACAACGATACGAATCAAAACCTTGGCCGATTTGGAACTCGGCGAAACGGGGCGGGTGGTGGAAGTGCGCGCCAAGGAACCTTTGGCTCTGCATATTTTGGAAATTGGCTTGGTGACCGGCGCCCGCGTGCGATTCTTACGTTCCGCCCCACTGGGGGACCCAATGCAGATTGAAGTAGACGGCTTTCTGCTTTCCCTCCGCAAAAACGAGGCGAAGGCGGTTTGGGTGGAAACCGGCGTCTGACCTTGCAGGGGCGGACAGGGATGCCCCACCAAACAAATGGCAACCGAATCTCCAATTCAAAAAAAATCCTTCCGCGTTGCCTTGGTCGGTAATCCCAATAGCGGTAAGACCACGCTGTTCAACGCCCTGACCGGCCTGCGCCAGAAAGTGGCCAACTACCCCGGCGTCACGGTCGAGAAAAAAACCGGCCTTTGGGAAACCGGCAGCTCGATATTTGAGGTCATCGATCTCCCCGGCTCCTATTCCCTGATTTCCCGCTCTCCGGACGAGGCCTTGGTGCGCGACCTCCTTTCCGGCAACGGCGAAAACCCGCCCGACGCTGCCCTTTGCGTGGTGGATGTAACCAATCTCTCCCGTCACCTCTATTTGGTCGGCCAGATAATCGAACTGGGCCGCCCGGTGGTGGTCGCCTTGACGATGACCGATGAGGCCGAACGGCTGGGGCTTTCGATAAACATCCAAAAACTCTCCGCCCATCTCGGCGCTTCGGTGGTGGAAGTGGTCGCCGCAAAGGGAATCGGCTTAAGGAAATTGGGCGAAGCGATGGAGCGGTCTCTTCTTCAAAACTGGACGATTCCTTCCCGCAAATATCAGCTCCCACCGGCTTTGGAAAACCGGCTGAAACAGTATTCGCCGCAGACCGACGCTACGGAATTGCAAACCCTTTTGTGCGTCGCCGGCCAGCACACGCCGCTTTGCACTGAAAAATTGGAAAAAGTGGCCGCCGCGGTTCGTGGCGAACTGGGGGTAAGCGAAGAAACCATCCGCCGCTTCATTGCCGAGGCCCGCTTCAAGTGGCAGCAGGAAATAAGCCGCGAAGTCGTGGAGAAAAACCCGAATTCGAAAACCGCCTGGACATCTAAAATTGACAAATTCTTGCTCCATCCCGCCCTCGGCCCTCTGATTCTTCTGGCTGCTTTAACTTTGGTTTTTCAATCCGTCTTCAAATGGGCCGAGCCGGCGATGGGAGCCATCGAATCGATTACGAGTGGGCTGTTGCCTTCGTTGACCAACAAGCTACTGACCCCCGGCCCCCTGCAAAGCTTGATTAACGACGGCATCTTCGCCGGCGTGGGCGCGGTAATAACCTTCCTGCCGCAAATCCTTTTGCTTTTCTTTTTCTTGACCCTTCTGGAAGATTCCGGCTATATGGCCCGGGCCGCCTTTTTGCTCGACCGGCTGATGTCCAAAGTCGGCCTTTCCGGCCGCAGCTTCATTCCCCTGCTTTCCTCCTTTGCCTGCGCCATTCCGGGAATTATGGCCACGCGGACGATTCCCCACCGGCGCGACCGGCTGGCCACCATCATGGTGGCCCCCTTGATGACCTGCTCCGCCCGGCTGGTGGTCTATACCCTTTTGATTGCCGCCTTTGTACCAAATGTGAAACTCTGGGGGCTCTTCGGCCTGCAGGGCATTTCCTTGCTCGGGCTTTACCTGCTCGGTATTTTCGCCGCCGCCGGCGTCGCCTTTCTTTTCCGCAAGACGATTTTAAGAGGGCCGACCCCTCCGCTGTTGCTCGAGTTGCCTCCCTACCGCCTTCCTCGGCTGAAAAATTTGGCGCTCACGCTTCTGGAGCGGGTCAAACTCTTCTTGGTCTCGGCCGGAACAATAATTTTTGCCGTTTCCATCCTGCTTTGGGGGCTCTCCAGCTACCCCCGCTGGAGCAAAATCGAAAACCAGTTCAGCGCCGAGCGCACCGCTCTATTAAGTCAACCGGAGAGTCCCGAATGGACGGTCGCCCTGGAAGGATTGGACCAAAAGCTATCCGCCGAACGGCTCCGCCATTCCTTCGCCGGTATGCTGGGAAGGGCTTTCGAACCGGTGCTCGAACCCCTGGGCTTCGATTGGAAAATCGGCGTCGGCATTCTGGGCTCCTTTGCCGCCCGCGAGGTTTTCGTTTCCACGATGGGCGTGGTGTACGGCGTCGGCTCGTCGGCGGATGATAGGAGTTTGACGGAAGAACTGAAGGCCGATCTTAACCCCCAAACCGGCACTCCGGTCTGGACTCCCCTGGTGGCACTGACTCTTTTGGTTTTCTATGCCTTCGCCCTGCAGTGCATCTCGACGATAGCCGTCATGAAACGGGAAACCAACGGCTGGCGCTGGCCCGCCTTTGCTTTCGCTTACATGACCGTTCTGGCCTATGGCGGCGCGCTTCTGACCCGCTGGCTGGGACAAACTTTCTTTTAGGAGCGCGCGATGTTTCCCCTCGAAATCCCCATAGCCGCACAGGATGGAATCATTGTTGTCCTCTTCGTTGCAGCGGCGGGATTTCTGCTCTATAAAAAATTGCGCAAAAAAGCCAAATCCTGCCCGGCCTGCGAAGGCAGTTGCGGCTCAACATCGCATTCAGCCTTGAGACCAAACCAATCCTAAACCGGTATTCTTTTTCCAATTTCCAATCTCTATTCTCTAAATTCGACCCTTCCTGTCCCCTTGGGTTTAAGGGGGGACGACTTCTGTCCGTTCTGACGGAACGGAAGTCAAGGGGTAAAAATTTGACTTCGCAAATTTCTCCAGTAACTTGACCCGCTTCCGCTCTAAAAAAGCGGGCGAATCTATGAATCCGTTCCTCTCTAAAAACGGACGTTTGTACGCCGAGAAAATTCCGCTGGAAAAAATCGCGGAAAAAGTGGGTACCCCTTGCTACGTCTATTCCGCTACGGCGCTTCTGGATAATTTCCAAAACCTGACCAAAGCCCTCGCCGGTGTCCCGCACCTCATTTGCTATTCAGTGAAAGCCAATTCCAATCTCACTCTCCTGAAAATGCTGGCCCGCGAAAGTTCCGGTTTCGATATTGTCTCCGGCGGCGAACTCTTCCGGGTGCAAAAAGCAGGCGGACAAGCAAACAAAGTTGTCCTCTCCGGCGTGGGAAAAACAGAAGCCGAAATGGCTCAGGCGCTGAAAGCCGGGATAATGCTTTTCAATGTAGAAAGCGGTGAGGAACTGGAAACGCTTCACCGGGTGGCACACCGACTGGGAAAACAGGCTCCCTTCGCCCTGCGGGTCAATCCGGACGTGGATGCCAAAACCCACCGACACATCGCCACCGGAATGAAAAAACATAAATTCGGCGTCCCGTTTCGCGAGGCCATAGCTCTTTTTGAGAAAAGCCGTCGGATGAAAGGGCTCATCCCCCGCGGCATCGACTGCCACATCGGTTCGCAGATTACCGAATCCGGCCCGATGAAGGAGGCCTTTCAACAAATGGCAGCGTTGTTTCAAAACCTGCGCGCGCGCGGCTTCGACCTTCGCTTTCTCGATGTCGGCGGCGGGTTGGGTATAACCTATCGGGATGAAAAACCCCCTTCAATGGCCGAATATGCCCGGATGGTTCGCAAAGCCGCCCAAAAAACCGGCGCCACCATCCTGTTGGAGCCGGGGCGCATTTTGATGGGAAACTCCGGCCTGCTTCTAACCCGCGTGCTCTACCGGAAAAAAAGCGGGCAGAAAACCTGGGTTATCGTCGATGCCGGCTCGAACGACCTCCTGCGTCCGGCTTTGTACGAAGCACACCATGAAGTCCTTTCGGTCCGCCGCCGCTTCGGAAAAAATACGCTCGTTTCCGTAGTCGGCCCGCTTTGCGAATCCAGCGATGTGCTGGCCGACAACCGCTGGATGGTGTTGCCAAAGGCCGGAGAGCTTCTGGCCGTAATGAGCGCCGGCGCCTACGGGATGTGTATGGCTTCCAACTACAACTCCCGTCCCCGGCCGCCAGAGGTGCTGGTGAGGAGCCGCAACTTTAAAATTATCCGCCAGCGCGAAAGCTACGTCGACCTAATCCGCGGCGAGTGAACGACCGCCGTTCCTTGGAAAACTGAAGTACCATTCTTTACACTTTGCTAACCTTCTGTTGCATCCTAAAGATCCGCCAAGCCAAAAAAGCGCCGGCCAAGGCCACTACCAAAGCGAAGGAAAAGAGGGCGAGGTACGAAAGGTTTTGCAAAATCAACCCGCCCAAACCCGGGAAAAACAGGATGGGGAACAAAAGGGTGTGCAAAAGCCCGATGTAGAGGGTTCGAGAGGATTCTGGGGAGATTTTTAGAAGATGATTCAAGTACCCCACGGCCAGACCCGAATTGGTGGCACCGAGAGCAAAGAAAATAAGGGCGAACAGGTACGGCCCGAAACCCAGCCAGCCGCAAAGGAGCGCCCACACCGGCGCAAATACCGCCAGCGTTGCCGATCCGACCAAAACCAAACCGTCCCGTCCGCGGTTGGAAAAGGCGCTCCACCACAGGTTGGAGACCGCCAGCCCCAGAACCTCGGCAGAAACAAAAAGCCCCGCAAACCCGACCGGAAAGCCGAGCTCAAAGCGGCCGAAAAGAACGTAAAACGGCGCCGCCACGGTGTAGGTGCCGATTAAAAGCCGCGTGCAGTAGAGCCGGAAAAAATGCGGATCGGTTTTTAAAAGTGAAAATGCCTCCTGCAGCCGCTGCCGGTAGGGCACTTTCGGAAGGAGGTTTGGCAATATCGGTTCTTTGACCCAGGCAAACGAAAAAAGCCCGGCAAAAATGAAAAAGAAGGCGAACAAAAACAGAATCTCATAATTGCGGGGGAAGGGGTTGTTATCGAGGATTTGGGCCACCAAACTTCCGAAGGCGGCGGCCATTAGCCCCCCCACGGACATCCGCAATCCCCAAAAGCTCCCCCGACGTTCCGGTGGCACGGTTTTGGAAACGATTTCCATAAACGCCACCCCGGCAAACCCACCGCCGATGGAATACAGCCCGTAGAAAAGAAAGAAGAAGAATAAAACTTGTTCCGGCTTTTGGTACGACGAAAAGAAAAAAGAGGCCAAAAGCGCGATGAAGACGGCCAGGCGGAAGAAGGCGGCACGGATGTAAAACGGCTTCTGACGCTCCCGGTGGGCGGTCGCCGCCGCCACGAAAAGCTGGGGCAAAAACCATCCCACCTCATGTAGGGCCGAGGCCGTGCCGACCAAAAAGCGGGAATCGGTGAGCCGCGCAACGAAAAGGGGCAGAATCGTGTTGGCGTTTAAAAAGGCGCTGGAGGCGTTGAAGATGATGCCGTTGGTCACCCCCAGCCAGAAATTCCGCGCTCGAAAATCGGTGGGAACGATTGGCGGCTTCTCTTGCGGGACGGTTTGAGTGGAACCGGCGGGAATGGAAGAAGGGCCGTCTTGTTCCATTTTTTCATACTAAACAAAACCGGCTTTCCGGTCAAGCAGGGGCCTTCCGGGAGAATGGAACAGCCTTAAACGGACCTACCGCCCCCAGGGGGTTCGGGCGTTCGGATCGGAAATACGTGGCTCGATGCGCAGCTCGTAAATAAAGAATGTGTTGTACTGGTCGGGCGCCACCCGAACCATGTCGAACTCGGTCTGCTCCACGGCCCGGGTGGCCTCCTGGTCTATGGCATCCCGCCGGGTCGGATTCTGCAGCTCCGCTCGGCGCACCTTGCCTTCAAAATCCAGAAGCACCTTGAACACCAACTTGGTGCGTATGTTGGCGTCGATTTCCGACGCCGGATAAACGAACCCGCCGTCCTTTTTCACCGGCGGCGCCAAAGGATGCTGACGAAAACCCATCTTGAGCGAGTCCTCGGGCGAAAAAACCACTTCGGCGGAATCGGCCCGGCTCGTGGTGTCCCGGCGGGCCGCCGTGTCCGCCTGTGCCAAAATGGGCGCGGCCGTGGTGTCAGGCTTTTTTATCTCTGGGGTAGAGAGCCCCACTTTTTCCTTGGCCTTTTTGGCGTACTCGCTCTCCGGGTATTTGGCCATCACCTGTTGATAGGCCAAAAGGGCGCTCGAGTCGGCCTCCGATTGCCGGTGCGCCTCGGAAAGAATCCCCAAGCTCAAAAGTGCCTTGGGGGCGTACTCCGACTGGGGGAACCGGTTGGAGATGGAGGAGAAAACCAGCTTGGCCGAATCGATTTGACCCTGCTCCCAATGCCTTTCGGCTTGGCGGTAAACGGCCTCCGCATACCCCGTATCTGCCGGCGTCCCCAAAAGCCCCAGCCGGGAAAGTGCCTCCTTGGCATAATCCGAATGGGCGTGCTCTGCCAAAAGTTTCCGATACGCCGTCTGCGCGACCGACGAGTCGTCAAACGATTCTTGTTTTAAAAACCCGTAGGCTAAAAGTGCCTTGGCGGCGACCGGCGTTTGCGGAAATTTTTCAAAAATGGTTTGATACGCCCACAAGGCCGAATCCGGCTTCTTGAGCGAAAGCCTATAGACCTCCGCAAGCATATACCAGGAAGTGGCCAGTTTGGCCGAATCTACGACCACCAGCGGGGGAACGGGCTTGGCCGAATCGGAAAGGGAGGCGTATCGCTTTGCGGAATCCGGTTTGGCCGAATCGAATGTGGAATCGGGAATCAAAGCCAGTTCTTTCTGGAAACTTTCGAAGCGGGAAATCTCCTGTGAACGGGAAAGCGCTTCATGCAAAAGGTCTGGGGTCGGGCTTTCCTTGGAAACCTGCTCGTAATTTTCCTTGGCACGGCGCAGGTCCCCCAGCTTTTCCTGGTAAATTTTCCCCATTTCCAGATAGGCCTGGGCGGAAACCCGCTGCCCTTTGAAATAGTCGGTCATCCAGCGCAATATTTCAAACGCTTCCGAAACGGAGTCCAAGGCCACGTATCCCTGCGCCATTTTGAACTTCAGGTCCCCCAAATTGCCGTGGTGGCGCGGGTCTTTGGACAGTTTGTTGATCAGGGCGATCACTTCCCGTGTGCGTCCGATTTTGAACGCGCAGTCCGCCGCCGCCATGGCCGAATTGAAGGAAAGCTCCACGGATGGGGAATGTTCCGGCACTTTGGAATAGGCACTGTATGCCTCCGCGAATTTCCCTTGCTGGAAGAAGGCGGCCCCCAGGCGGGAATACAGATAAGCCTTGCTTTCCTTTTTGATGGGAAAACTTAAAACCTTTTCGTACGCGGAAGCGGCCGAAGGAAAGTCGCCGAGGGCGAAGTAGCTTTCAGCCGCCACGAGGGCCAGCTCCCCCTTGATATCCTTCGATTTGACCTCCTCGATGGAACGGTTGGCCAAATCCCGCGCCGCTTCCGGCCGGCCGGACTTCAAAATCGAGCGGGTCAGATATACCTTGGCCTCCGGAGCGAATTTGGAATCGGGAAAACCGGCCAGAAGCTCCTCGAACTTCCCCTGCGCCTTGAAATGGTCCCCCATGTTGTAGTAGGAGCGGCCAATGAGGAAAAGCGCGTCGTCCACCCAGCCCGATTTGGGATGAAAGGTCAAAACCTTGGAGGCCCATTTGATGGCCGTCTGGTAATCGGCCGTCGCCGCCCCGTCAGCTGTCTCGCGGCCCGATTTTTTTTGTGATTTTTCCGCCTTGGAATAGCTTTTCTTGGCCAGATAGAAGGTGTTGAAATAAACACAGCCGGAAAAAACAAAAAGGCCCAAAAACGCAAATACGGCGAGCTTTCGCCAAAGGCCTTTTTTTATCGATGGTGCTTTAATACAATCAACCATTCATTCGCAAACTTCCCCGGTTTTTCTCCTTTCGTTTGGGGTCTGGCCGCACGCCCGCATCCGGGCTTTTATCTCTACGTAATATACAACCGAAAACGGGCTTTCCAACCCTTTTTATATGGTGTCCACCTTGTCGGCCATCCGGTCCAACTCCTCCAGATAATCGAAGAAAAGCTTTTCCATCTCCCCTTTCGATACCTTTATCTCCCCCGCCCGCGCCCGGCCGATCTCCAAAAGCACCGTCGGATCCAAGCCAAAATGTTCGCACACCCGCTTCACCAAATCCCCCACGTCCCGCACCACCCGCTTTTCCCGCAGATAAACGATGCCGAAGAAAATAACCCGCAGCGAGTTGAACGAGCGGGAAAGGATGGACAAAAGCCGCCCCTCGTCGCCGTCCGATTCCAGATACGCCTGTCGGGCCAAAAGTAGCTTCCCCTTGATTTCTCGTTCCAGTTCCAATCGCAGATGCTTGGGGTCGATGTTGATTCCTTCCAGAATATTGTGCCCGGAAAGCAAAATGTTAAAGGAGCGTATGTCCAGAAACTCCAAAGGAAAAGTATCGGTGGAATAGCGAACGTACGTCGGGTCCAGAAAAAGCGGCGTGGCCAAAGGCGGCCTTTCCGCCGCCGCGCGAATCTTGCGGTATTCCGCCAGCTCTGCTGGCCCCACCCGTTCCAGGGCGACCACGAGATTGACGTTTGAGCGTTTGGGCACGTAGGCCCCCCGGGCCGCCGAGCCGTAAACCAAAACGCCCAAAAGCCGCTCGGCATAGGCGGCTTTGACTTTATCGACAAAGCGGGCCAGCTTTTCGGGAACGCCCGCTTCCACGTTGGGCAACTGCACGCCTTCGAGTATCGTCTCTTTGCTCATTGCAACGCCTCCTTGATTAGAAAGAGCCATTCCGAAGCTTTTCCTTCCAAAAAGTAATCCACTTCGAAAGAAAGCGGCGTGGGCTCAAGGTTTATTTCGACCAGAACGGCACCGCTTCGTTTGGCCACCAGGGAGAGCGAGGCGGCCGGCTGCACCAAAGCGGAAGTGCCGATGGAAAAGAAAAGCTCGGACTGCGAGGCGGCCCGCCAGGCGGCATCCAGAATGGAAGGGGAAAGCGCTTCACCGAACCAGACCACGTCCGGCCGCAGCATTCCTCCGCAGCCGCAGCGCGGTGGAACCTGGCCGTTGGGTTCAACTTTTTCGGGATAAAGCTTGCCGCACAAATGGCACCGGTTGCGGCGGATGTTGCCATGCAGTTCAAGAATATTTTCGCTCCCGGCGGCAAAATGCAGCCCATCCGTGTTTTGGGTGATAAGCGTAAATTCTGGGTAAAACTTTTCCAGCTCAACCAAAGCCAGGTGTCCGGGATTGGGCCGGGCGTTGGCGTAAATCGAGCGGCGGTATTCATACCACTCCCAAACCACCTGCGGCCTTTTAAGAAAGCCGTCGATGGAGGCCAAATCCTCAGCTTTGTATTTTTTCCATAGCCCGCCGTCGCCGCGGAAGGTTGGCAGGCCCGATTCGGCCGAAAGGCCGGCACCGGTCAGAACCGTCACTCGCTTGGCGGATTGCAAACTTGAAATCAGCTCGGCGGGCAAACATTTCACAAGCGTTTCCATACAGGTCTACGGCTTGCCGGAAAACAAGTCCAGTTTTTCGATCGGCTCTCTTTCCGGCTTGCTTTTCTTATCGGCAGCCGGCGGATAAAAAAGATGGGCGATTGGAAAAAGGCCGTAAATCCCGCCGGAATGCAAAAACAAAATTCTCTCCCTCGAACCAATAGTACCTCTACGGGTTTCCTCGATAAGCCCCAGCATCGCTTTGCCGGTGTAAACCGGATCCAAAACAAGGCCGGAACGTTGTGCCACGGCGGAAATCAGCTCCCGTTCAATCGGACGCGACCGGGCGTAGCCGTCCCCCACGTAACCGTCGATGATATCCAACTCCTCCAAATTGACCTTCAACCGCCAGCGGTATTTCTGTAAAAAAGAAGTGATCAAACTTCCGATGCGGTTCTTGAAGTAATCCGCCGTATAGCAAACGTTAAAACCAGTAACCCTCACCTTCCAACCGAAGGCTTTAGAGCCCAAAAATAGGCCGGCGTACGTTCCCCCGGAGCCGATGGCGCAGACCACCCGGTCCACCTTGAGTCTCAATTTTTTCAATTGGGACAAAATCTCCAGCGTGGCCTTGACGTAACCCCAAACCCCCAATTCACTGGAAGCCCCCTCGGGAATGATAAACGGATTTCGCCCGGCCTCTCGGAGTTTCTCCGCCTCTTCTTCCATGATGCGGTCCACGTATTCGTATTCCGCCGGGGTGATATGCTTGATTTCCGCGCCGACCAGCTTGTCCAAAAAAAGATTCCCCTGTGCTTCCATATCCGGTTTGCCCCGCAGAACGAGATGGGATTTCAACCCCATCTGCGCGGCCAGAACGGCCGTGGCCCGGGCGTGGTTGGACTGGATGCCGCCGCAGGTGATGAGCGTATCGGCTTTCTTTTTGATGACCTCGGTGGCGATGAATTCCAGCTTTCGCGCCTTGTTGCCGGAAAGCAAAAGGGAGGTCAAATCATCCCGTTTTAGGAAAATCTTGAGTCCGGGGGGCCAATCGGGCAGCGATCGGAACGGCTCAATCGGCGTGGGGCCGGAAACCAGCGAAATTTTCTTGGGGTAGGCGACTTTCACAAAACCAATATATCACTTCCCGGCCTTCAGCCGCTTCCGAATTTTTCGCTGCAAATTTTTATCAACCGGCACCGGCTCGGTCAAAACTGCCGGATGGAGAATTTTGTCCAATTCCGATTTCTCCAGAAGCCCTTTTTCCAGCGCCAGAACTTTTAATGGTTTGTCAGTGGCCAAAGATTCCTTAACAAGTAAGGCAGTAGCCAGATAGCCGATGTAAGGAGTTAAGGCCGTAGCCGTGACGAGTGAATTGTCCAAAAGCTCGGCAATCCGCTTTTTATTGGCCTTGATGCCGGCAACGCAGAAGGTGCGGAACATTTTTGTGCCGTTGGTAAATAGCGTTAGGCCGGAGATGAAATCGTAGGCAATCAGAGGGGTCCAGACGTTGAGTTGAAAGTTCCCTTCCGACACGGTGGACAAAACCACATCGGATAGGCCGGAAACCTGCAAACAGACCATTTTGTACGGCTCCACGATGGAGGGGTTGATTTTCCCCGGCATAATCGAGCTCCCCGGCTCCACGTCGATTAGATCGATTTCCTTCAGCCCCGTCTTCGGCCCGCCGGACATGTACATCAAATCGTTGGCGATTTTTATCATCTCCAAAGCATGCAGCTTCATTCGTGCCGCCAGAATGCCAAAAGCACTTACCGACTGGCACATATAAACCAGATTCTTGGAGGCGTAAAACTTGAAACCGGTGATGCGGGCGATGTTTTTCGCCGCCAAGTCCGGATAGCGCTTGTCCGAGTTGATGCCCGTGCCGATGGCCGTGCCCCCCAACCCCAGTTCCAAAAGCCCATCGGCGGCCAGCTCGATGAGCACCCGTCCCCGGCGCACCGTTTCGGCAAATGCGCCGAACTCCTGTCCCAACCGGATGGGGACGGCATCCTGCAAATGGGTGCGGCCCACTTTGACAATGTTGGCAAACTGTTTGGCCTTGAGGGCAAAAGCATCTTCCAGCAGTTTCAATTCCTTGATGAAATCGACCAGCATAATCCGGCAGGCAATGCGCACGGCGGTCGGCGTCACGTCGTTGGAGGATTGCCCCAGATTGACGTGGTCGTTGGGATTGACCAGTGAATAGTCTCCCTTTTTTCCGCCCAGAATCTCGATAGCCCGGTTGGCGATGACCTCGTTCGTGTTCATATGGTGCGGGGTGCCCGCCCCGGCTTGAATCATGTCGATGAGAAACTGATTGTTGAATTTCCCGGTCTGCACTTCCTTGGCGGCCTGAATAATTGCCCGGGCAATTTTGGGTTGCAGCCGGCCAAGTTTTAGATTCGCCTCCGCCGCCGCCTGTTTGATGATGGCGTAGGATCTGATGAGAACCGGATGGGTCGTTTCTCCGGTCAGCTTGAAATTCTTCCGCGCCCGCTCGGTAAAAATACCGTAGTAGGCGTTGGCGGGAACTTTTAGTTCTCCGAGGGAGTCCTTTTCTATTCTGAATTCAGGCATCTGATATCCTTTTTCGAGAGATTTGTGGAAAAAACCCTTATCGTCTTAGATGATTCACCAATCCCCCCGCCAGAAGAATTTCAATCTGCCGGGCGGTGAGCTCGTAGGAGAGCTCGGCTTCTTTGTTCTTGGTTAAATTGCGAATTTTTACCGGTTTTTTCTCTTTCAGGCAGGTGCGGACACCGATTATCTCAACTTGATCGTCCTGCGCAAAGCTATCGTAATCTTCCGGCCGGGTAAAGCGCAGAGGGACAAGCCCGAAGTTTATCAAGTTGTCGTGATGAATCCGGGCAAAGGAACATGCCACCACGGCGCGCACCCCCAGATACATCGGGGCGATGGCGGCATGCTCGCGGGAAGAGCCCTGCCCGTAGTTTTCGCGGGCCACGATGATGCCCGGCCCTTTTTCCTTGGCTCTCTTTGGAAAAGTTGGGTCTACGTAGTGAAAAACGTACTCGGCGATGGCCGGGATGTTGGAACGCAGAGGCAAAATTTTGGCCCCGGCCGGCATAATCTCATCGGTGGAGATGTTGTCCTTCAGCTTTATCAAAACCACGCCAAAAATCGTTTCCGCCATCGGCACGGCGGGTGGCAGCGGCTGGATGTTCGGCCCGCGGATGATTTCAACTTTATCCGGATCCTTGGCTGGTGGCAAAAAGCCGGAATCGTCGATAATCAGCTCCTTGGGCATTTCCATCTTTGGAGGAGTCCCCAACGTACGCGGGTCAGTGATGACGCCATTGATAGCCGTGGCCGCGGCCACTTCCGGACTGCAGAGATAAACCCGGTCGTCGGCTGTGCCGGAACGGCCGGGGAAGTTGCGGTTGAAGGTGCGCACCGAGTTCCCGCCCGAGGGAGGCGCCATTCCCATCCCAATGCAGGGACCGCAGGCCACTTCCAGCCCGCGCGCCCCGGCGGCGATGACGGAAGCCAATCCCCCGGCCAGCGTGAACATCAGCAAAACCTGCCTCGAACCGGGAGAAACGGTCATATGCAAATTGGGATGAACTTTCTTTCCCTTCATAATTTCTGCTACGGTCATCAAGTCGAAGAAGGAGGAATTGACCGAACTGCCGACGGCCACCTGCCGGACGGGTGTGCCAACAATTTCCCGCACCTGGACGACATTGTCGGGGGAGTGGGGCTGGGCAATCAAGGGCTCCAATTTGGACAGATCCAGCTCAATTTCATCGTCATACTTGGCTCCCTCATCCGCCGCCAGCGGCCTAAAATCTTTATCCCGTCTTTGCCATTTGAGAAAGGCCAATGTCTGCTCATCGGAGGGAAAAACCGAAGCCGTCAAACCCAACTCCGCCCCCATATTGGCGATGGTGGAGCGCTCCGGCACGGTCAACTTTGCGAGCCCCGGCCCGGCATATTCGTAAATTTTGTTTAATCCCCCTTTGACGGTGTAGCGCCGCAAAAGTTCGAGAATAACATCCTTGGCCGAGACCCAGGGGGGCAGCTCCCCTTTCAATACGACCCGCACGATTTGCGGCATTCGGAAGCGATACGGCTCCCCGGCCATGGTGGCGGCCACTTCGAATCCGCCCGCGCCGATCGCCAGCATCCCCATCGCCCCGGCCTGGCAGGTGTGGCTGTCGGCGCCTAAAAGTGTTTCCCCGGGAACGTCGAACCGCTCCAGATGGGCGTGATGGGAAATGCCGTTGCCGGGCCGGGAAAAAAGGGCGCCGTATTTGGCGGACATCGTTTGCAAAAAAAGATGATCGTCGGGGTTTTCGAAACCGGTCTGGAGCATATTGTGATCCACATAGGAGACGGCCAAACGTGACTTCACCCGCGGTACGCCCAAAGCTTCGAATTCCAACCAGGCCATCGTGCCGGTGGCATCCTGCAAGAGATTCTGGTCGATTTTGACGGCGATCTCCGCCCCCGGTTTCATTTGGCCGTCCGCCAGATGGGAACTGATTATTTTTTGGGCGGCGTTTTGGGCCATGGCGGTTTCGAATATAGAGGTGGTCTCCGGCGCTGTCAAAGCCGCAGAAAGCGAAAAACCGACCAATTATTTTTCTTGCTTTGGCACCGGCCGCCCCCTATACTTATAGTGAGAGGAAAGAAAAGTGAAAAACCTCTGACAAATTCACTAATGAAGGCCGCTCCCGCCGGTTGCGCGTACGCCGAGACCCCGGTAAGCCCTTGCTAAACAAGGGGATGCCGGGTAGCGATAGCAAAATACCAGCGGTGGCTTTAAAACGCCTTTAGCGTTCTATTTGGAGAGGGTTTTTTCCAGTAGAATCTTTCCTCTTTTCGCCCCGCCGTCCAAAAGACGGCGGGGTTTTTATTTGGTGCCAATCCTCAATTTTGAAATCGATATAACATTCCCTTTACCTTCCCTTACACGGAAGGAAACCTTTTTGAAAATTAGACAGAGCCCTTGCGTCGGAGTACTTGGCTTGAAATGGTTCCAGGTGTGCTACCGCTTTTCCAACAACGCCAGCGAACGGTAGAAACTGGTTTTTTCGAGGGAAGGACGCAGATCGGAGGTCAGATTTTCTATGGAAAGTCCCTGGCTTCCGTCCACCACCGAAAGTTTGATGAATTGGTGGACGAGCCGGGCAAAAAACTCGGTCAAATTCGGCAACGAAATCTTCTCTTCCGCGGGTTTGAAGGCCAGATTCCCCCCCGTTTCCACGAAAAGACGGTGATGAAAGGGAAAATCCCCCGCCAAATCCGCGCGTGCCTTGCGCCAGTTCTGGGTCACCTGATAAGCGCCGAGGGATTGTTTGAAGTGGGCCGAAATCAAATTGGCCGCGTGCAGAAAGAGCCCCAACGCCTCTTCTTCGGAGAGCAAGGCCTCGCCCGACATTCTTTCCCGGACGATTTCATACCGCTCCAGCCAGCGTTCCAGGGAACGGACGGAGTTTTTCAGCACCAAATCAAAGATGGCCTCGTCGACCGTCCCCTTGATAAAAACCAAAAGGGCGGCTTTCTCCAAATTTTGCAAAACGACCGTGCCGGAGGCAAACGAGAAATTGAATCGGGCCTCCGGCTTCAGGTAGTAACTGACCTGCAAGAGTCGGATGGCGGTCGATTTGATGGTTTCAATCGAGAAGGTGGCGGGCAAAAGCTGGTAGGTGGTCTCCTCCGTTTTGTTCAAAAGCAAAACCCCAAAGACCCCCGGAACCGCTTTCAAATCTTCAAGGACTTTGTTCATCGCTCCGTTCCCGCGGGCAAAAGTTTTTCAAATTCCTCCCTCAACGAGGAGGTCCCGGGCTGGCCTCTCACGGCCAGACCAAAATAAAGCTCCGGTGCCTGTCCCAAAAAAAGCTCCCCCGCACCAACCCCCCCCTCCCCTTTCTGAAAACGCCCCAGCTTGGTGTTTTTTTCCAAAAACGAGAGCAGCACAACCAGCTCGGAGAACAAAAAGGCGGTCTCCTTCAACTCCTCCGAAAGTGCTTCCTCCATTTGCAAAACCCCTTCCGGATTAGCGGCCATGTAGCCGAAGGCGGCGGGATGGGCGGCCAGCCGCCGGAGGTCTTCGATTTCAAAAATTTTCTTGCTCTCGGCCTTGTGGCGGATTTTGGCCTCCAGGTATTCGGTCGTCTCGCGGTGCTGCAAAACGAGCTGGCGGTCCAAGGCCCGCTTATCCTCGTCCGTCTCCACGCCGCCAACCCAGGGCGCGTCCGTTTTGTGCACCACCTCCCCCCCCATGAAAACGGTGGTGACGATATGGGGGCGGGGGGTGTGTAAAAATTCGGTCTGAATCTGGAACTCCTTCCCCTCCCAGACCACTTTTCCCAGTTTGCCGGTCGGCGTGTACATAGGTTTTAAGGCGTCTCGGCGCCCGCGCGGGCGCCAGTCCCCCTTCTCTTATTTTCGGCAATTCCTGCCGGTTATGTAGGAGAAATGGAGTTTATCCCCCGGCTTCTGCCGGGGGAGCTTGGTCAAAACCTATAGAATCGAAAACTGCTTGATCAGTTCCACCAGTTCCGGTTTTTCCTCTTTCACCAACTGGGCGTTTCGGGCCGCCTTGGCAAAATTCGGATTGATTTTCAAGGCCTTGTCAAAACTTTCCAAACCAGCCCGTAAAAGAAAGAAATAGAGCAAAAGAGAACCGGCCGCCCGCTTGCGCTCCTTCCAGCCGGAAACAGGGCCGGATGGGGATCCGTCCAGTTCGACTAAGGCCGATGAAAGGGAACCAAAATCCAAACTGCCGATGCCGGTGAGGAACAAAAGCCACAAAAAATCCACAGAGGTAAAGGGGGGAATGGTAAAAAACTGCTCCAGGCGGGGCCGCAGCTCGGTGGCCGTTCCCGACAGGTCGCCGGAATCGTACAGGGACAAAAGCTTGCGGGTGCGGTCTGAACTCACACCGTACTCCGCTTTTACCACCCCTTCCAGCCGGTCACGGAACTCGGCGGGGCGGTTGAAGGGACCGGGGGGCAGAGACAAAAGTTTCAAGTACACCTCCAAAAAAATTCGTATCCGCTCGGCGGCCGACCCGGCTTTTTTCAGAACCGCCAGCCCCTCCTCCGCCTTGCCGGCCCAGGCCCAAAAACAGCCGGCGGCCAGCGGGGCCTTCGCTTCAAAATCGGCCGGCAGCGGCTTGGCCCCCCATTCCGCTCTCCAAGCGGCCGCGGCGAAAAAACCGAAGCGGTAATCGATGGGAACGGCCACCGAAAAATTGAAAAAAGCGGCCGGATACCGTTTTTGCGAAAAATGCCAGAGCCCCAAAAGGGCGGCCACCTCGGGTTTCTCGGCGGCTTCCGAGCGGTCGATTTTTTCGATCAGCAACGCTTGGTCCTGAATCAAAACTCCAACCCTCCCAAAAGCACCGTTTGTTTGCCGGAAATTTTCTTTACGAGCTGCAGTCCTTCCCCGTCCTCGACACAGGCCTCCTCGGCGGCCAGAAGAAAAAACCGGGCGTAAAACAGATAGGCGATCCCCAAAAAATTGGACAAATCGGAGAACCCGAACCGGTTTTCGAGGTACAACCGCTCAATGTAGCGTTCCAGCTGGGTGCGGGAAAGCAGTTCCGGCCCGCTGCGGAAGGCCAGGTTGTACAGGTAACACCAGGCCTTGAGGTTGGACTTGTCCACCTGCGAGCCGCATTTGGCCTTGAGGTCCAAAAAGATGCGGCAGAGGGAATCGTAATGGATGGTCGGATTGATTTCCGGAAAAGGGGACTTCGGATCCAGAAGGCCAAACGCCTCCTTCAAGAGCTCTTCGGCCCGGGCCAAAAAACTATCCCCCTGCCGCCCGGCCCGGTCCAAATAGAGCTGGGCCAGATTCAGCCGGGCGTCGAGGTACTTGGGGTTGGTCTCAAGGGCCGCCAGGAGTGCCTTTTCCGCTTCGTCGATGCGTCCCTCCTCCAAATATACCTGCCCCAAGGCGTTGGAATAATCGGCGTAACGGGAATCGAGGGAGGTCGCCTTTTCAAAACAGGCCGCCGCTTGGTTGAACTTTCCCTGCCGGTGGCAAACGCTCCCCAGATAAAAAAGCGCTTCGGCAAAATCGGGGAAGGCGGCCAGGGCCGCCTTGAGCTCCGTTTCCGCCTCGGCATAAAACTGATAGACAAAGAAAAAATATCCCAGCTTCATGCGGGCCTGGGGATCTTTGGCTTCCATAAGCTTGGCGCGCAGCTGCAACGCCAAAAGCAGAACGGAGACCTCCGAGCTGTGAGCCCGTCCGGCTTCCAGCCGCTCATTTTCTACTCGCTCGGAACGGTACAGTCGGGCCGACACCAAGCGACTGTTGCGGAAAAAATTGACCACCCACGCGCGCTCCAGTTCGTCGTAGGCGGTTTCCACCCGGTAGGTAGTTCCATCAAAGGAAAAATCATCCCGCAAAACCAGATCAGTTGAAGCCGGTTTGGCGGTGATCTTTTCAGCTGTTTCGGCTCGCTCCGTAAAAAATCCCCCCGTGGGAGATATCGGCGCAAGCGCGGTCCTACTTGAGAATGAGGAATTAAGCTATGGAATTCGCAAACCCCGCCGGGCGGCCGAGCGGGCGTACCGGTAGCGGCTTTTGGCTGAAAATAATTTCTTTTTCCAAAGTAACCGGACCATCCCAAAGAAATTGATGGGAAAACCGCGCCGTACAAGCTCCGCTTTCAGCTCTCCGATGGAATAAAATGGGTCGTCCGTCACAAGCCGCAGCAGGGCTTCCTCCAAGCCTTCCGCCTTCACCGGAGCGGGGGCGGCCGACCCCCGAGGGGAAACGGCGGTGCTCGCCGGAGCGGCTTTGAAATGGCCAACCGGCAGCTCCGTGCCAAAATCCTCCCGGGCCCGGTCGATGGAGTCAAAGGCCCGCAAAATGGAGTCGAATTCCAGAAGCTCAAACACTTCGTACACGGAAGGCATCATTCGAGCCAGCTTGATGTCCCCGCGGTTGGCGCGCACCTCCCGTATGTTGGAAACGAAGATGCCCCACCCGGCCGAAGAGATGTAATCCACCCCGGCCAAATCCACCACGATGCGGTACTGCTTTTGCGAAAGGAGGGAATGCATCACTTTTTCCAGTTCGGAGGCGGTCATCGTGTCCACCACCCCGTCCACCCGCAAAATGGAAAGTCCCCCGCCGTTGGCGGCCTCGAGGGAGATTTTAATGTCCGGCATGTTCCCCTCGCTCCTCAAGTGAAACTTCCAGCCCGGCCGGTTGCGCCTCGGGCTCCTTTGTTCCGACGTTCACTCCGTTGGCTCCTTCCTCCAAACCCTCTTTCAAACTCTCCTTTATATTTTCGGCGAAAAGGGCCCTATCTTTGACCACCAGCGCGGTAACGTCGTCCCCCCAGCCGGCCATTCCGGTAAAACCGGCCAGTTCGGTTTTCAGCCGGCCAATAAGCTCTTCAGCGGAAAGTCCGGCCGACTGCTCGACCAAGCGGACAAGCCTTTCCGTCCCAAAACGCTGCCCGTTGCCGTCCGCCGCTTCGATGATGCCGTCGGTATGGAGCAAAAAGAAATCCCCCCTTTCCAGCGCCAGCTCTTCCACCTTGATCTTTTCCTCGAAGCTGGCCCCCTCCGGCAAATCCAGCCCCACCGGCAGCCCGGCGGGATTGAAACGCAAAACCTTTCTTTCCGCCGCCCGATACAAAAGCATCGGCAGATGCCCGGCCGACGAGAAGAAAAGTTTTCGTTGGTTAACGTCCAAAAGCACCAAAAAAATGGTGACGAACATGTTTCGGGCAATCCCCTCGGCCGCCAGCTGGTTGACCCGGCATAAAATCTCGGCCGGAGAGGAGGCTCCCTTGGCTTCCAATCGCAGGGCCGTGCGCACCATCGCCATCCCCAAAGCCCCCGGTACCCCCTTGCCGGAAACGTCCGCCACGGCGATTCCCAAAAGCCCCCGTCCGGCCGGAAAGAAGTCGAAAAAATCCCCCCCGACCTCCCGGGCCGACTGGTACCAGGCGGCCACTTCCATTCCTTCGATTGTCGGGAACTCCGCCGGCAAAAGCGCGTGCTGTACTTCCTGGGCCAGCTCCATTTCACGGCGCATTTTCTCCTGTTCCAAAAGCTCTTTCTGCGATTTTTTGAACTGCGCCGTGATTTCGTTCACGCTGCGGGCAATTTGGCCGAATTCATCCCGGCCGGTGACAGGCACACCCGCCTCCCCCTCCTTGACCCGGCGCAGCCCCTCCGCCAGCCGCCGGAAGGGGCGGGAAAGATAGGCGGACAATAGCCAGATGGCCAGGGTGCCGAATAAAAAAACGGAAAGGCAGATTTGGACAAGAAAGGAGCGGGCCTGCGCCAGCTCCGCCTCCAGACCGGCCGTGGAGACGGAAAGATGTACGCTACCGAGCAGGTTTTCGCCGGAATGGATTTTTTGCGCCAGGTAATAGCGTACTTCGGCCGTTTGAACGGAAGTGGCTGGATTTTCGTCAACTGTAAAGCGCTGGGGGACACCGGCCGGCTCCGCCGAAACGCCGGGTGGGGGTTCGTAAACCGAAAGCAACTGCCACGGGCCGAAGGCATCCGCCCAAACCTTGTTATTCCGGTCCGCAATGACGAGCATCGCCAGTTCCGGATGGGCCTCCCGGGTTTTGGAAACCAGGCTGGAAAGCATCAAGTCATTCTGGTGGAAAAGCCCGTCCGCAGCGGCGGAGGCCAGCCCCACGGCCAAATCCCCAAGTTTTTGTTCAAAATTGGCGGTAATGGTTTCCGTGATTTTCCGCTGGGCGGTAAAAAAGCTGCCGACAACCAGCCCGGCCAGGATAATGGTTCCAAAGAGAGCCACCTTCGTGCGCAGGGAAAAGCGGACAAGCGGCGGTAAGGAGGAATTTTTTAGATACTTGCGCATCCGGAATTCGTTCTCCTCCCCGCGCGACAAATACCCCACCTCGTCCATGATTTTTTCGATGAGATAAAGCCCCAGCCCCCCCTTGCGGCCGGTCTCTACCAGCCGGGACAAATCCAGCTTTTCCCCCTCCTTGATTTCCAGCCGCCGGCCCCGGTCGTACAGGGAGAACTCGACGTAATCCTTGGCGGTGCGGACGGACAAGCGCAGGGGCCCTTCGGCGTATAAATAGGCGTGGCGCATGACGTTGGTCGCGGCCTCCTCCACCGCCAGCCACAAAGCGCTTTGGTCCTTGGTGGAAAGCGAAAGCTCCCACAAGGCCGAAAGCATAAACCGGCGCAGCTCCTCCAGCGCCGCCGGCCGGGCTTGGAAAAAAGCGGTGCTCTCCTTCAACACCCGGCTCATTGCAGCCTTTTTTTGGCGTCCGCCACGTTGCGCAACAAGGCTTCATTGTTGGGATAGCGCAAAAGCAGCCCCTGCCAGATTTCGAGCGCTTTTTGATAATCCCGCGCCGTGTAAGCCGAAAGCCCTTCGTTATAGAGCCGCCAGGCTTCCGGGTCTTTCTGCAAATTTTCCAGCGTGGTGGGGCGCGCGGCCGTAGAGCGTATTTTTTGCAGGTACGAGGAGGCCGCCGGCTCCCCCGGGCGCAGTTTCAAAATCTCTTCGAAGTTTTGCTCGGCGGAAAAAAGCCGTCCCGCTTCAAAATCGGCGATCCCCTTCTTTAGCAAGTCGGAAATTTTAATTTCTTCAGCCACCACCCGGAACCGCCCGGAGGCCAAAGTGTCCGCCGGATCCAAAGCGGCCATCTTCTCCCAGGCGGCCAACGCCGCCTCGAATCGTTTCTCGCGGAAGGCCCGCCAACCGGAAGAATCCAAACTGCCTTTGGCCGAGTCCAGACTGGCCCGAATCCGCCCGGCCAGTGCGGTAAACTCTCCGTCCCCCAAGCTGGCGCGCTCTTCCAGGTGTCCCAGCGCCTTTTTGAAGTTCCCAACCGAATACTCCCGCTGGGCGGACTCGATCGCCTCCTGCCGGAGCCGAAGAGTCAACGCCTCCTCGTCCTTCGTTTCCTTTTCCGTCCGCACCAGATTTTCCAGCCGGACGGCTTCCTTCTTTAAAATTTCATTTTCCGGGTCGATTCCCAAAGCCAGCCGCACATAGGCCAAAGCCGAATCATTTTGCCCGGAAGTGCCGAAACTTTCCGCTTGCGAGCGGTAGGCCTCCAGGCGGTCGCGATTGGCCCGCAGGAAATTCGCCCGCTCCGAACGTTGCCGCTTTTCCAAACCGCTCTGTTTCCGTTCCTTGACGGACGGGCCGAAGCGGAACGAAAAGCCGAAGCGATGGCTGGCGGAAAACCCCTCCGGCTGCGGCTTGAAGGCATAATCCAGCCCGAGCCTTTGGTGGGCCAGCCCGAAACCGAACGTCACTTTCTCCCGGTCATAACCGCCGCGGAGAAAGACGGAGTTTCGATACGACACTTCCGCGCCGGCATGCCAGGCCACCGGCGCATTTTCCGATTTCTCGGCATCCACGGCCGTCCGCATCCCCCAGAAGCTTTGGCCGAGCGGCCAAAGATACGACGCCCCCGCTTTGAAATTTCGGGGGATTGATTCCTTGCTCGTGTTCAACTGCAGATCGGAGGAGACGATATCCTGGGCGTTCAGGCCTAAAAAGAGATTTTCGTGCGGCTCAAAAAGAAGGCCGCAATCCGTGCCGGCCGCGTTGGCCGAATAGCCGGCCAGCGACTGGTTGTACACTTTAAAAGCTCCTCCCACAAAGAGAAACTTAAACAACGGATAGCCGTATGCCAACAGAATTTCCGTCTCGGAAAAGGAGGTGGAACCCAACTCGGCGGCCCGGGAATCGCGGGAGAAAATGCCGTCCGTCCCGACCCGCAAAAACCCGAGGGCCAATGAGCCGGCGCTCACCGTGGGATAGGCCACGCCGGCAAAGTCGAATTCACTCCCTTCCGGCAGCGTGACGTGCGAGAAATCGAGTTCGCCGTACGAAAGCCGCGCCAACCCTGCCGGGTTCCAAAAAACGGCCGAAGCATCGTCGGCTATGGAAACAAAGCTGCCGCCCATCCCCACCGCCCGCGTTCCGGCCCCGAGCAGGAAAAGAGACGAAGTGCCCGAACTTCCCTCCCGGCCAAAAGCGGAAGGAATTATCCAGAGAAGGGCAGGTAGGATGGCCAAGACAAGCTTTTTCACTTCACCACCGCCAGTTTCTGTTTGACCGTTTCCCCCGTGGCCTCTGATCGGATTACCGCCAAATACACCCCGTTTTTGACCATCTCCCCTTTTCCGTTGCATCCGTCCCATTCGATTTGATTGACCCCCGCGCCGCTGGCGTACGTTTTTTCCATCACCAGCTCGCCCGCCAGCGTGTAAATTTTCAACTCCACCTTGGAGGCGGCGGAAAGCCGGTAGGAAATCTGTATTCTTTCGGTCGGCGGAGAAAACGGGTTGGGATAAGTGACAAGCGAAGCGGCCAGCCCCGCACCGGAAGCCGTGGTGAAAACCGAGGAGGTGTAGTCAAACGGCTGTCCGTTTGGTTTCAATAGCATTGCCGGCACGGGAGGAGCCCCGGGAACGGAGTCAAACGCCTCTATCAGCGCGGAATTGGAATAGAACCGGAGCGATTGCGAAATTCGCTCCTCTGGCCGGACGGTCAGCTCAAGCGTACGGGTCTCCTCCGGTTCAATCAAAACGGGTGGAGAGAATTCGAACGACAAACGCCCTTCCTCAATGGTTGCGGGAGCGGAGTTGCCGCCGCCGGAGAGAACGGCGGAATGGAAAGCGGAAAGGTCCGCGGGGGCTTTAAACCCGCTTATTCCTATGGAAACCTTTTTCACCAGAAAATGATGGCTTCCGGACACATCCAGGTTGGCAAAGTCAAGCTCGAAAGGAGTAACCGATTCCCCGGCATACAGAAGCGGCGAGGGTTTTTCCACGGCCGAAATCGTAAGGGCAATCCGGGCGGGAATGATGCGGAATGAAAGCTCAACCGAGTCGGCGGCCGCCTCCGCCGGGGAAGCCGTGTTGGAATCATTGGGAATCTGACTCCAAAAGGCAACGATGCGGCCGGAATCAACGGTCTCCTGCGCCAAAAGCTGGAAGACGGCCGGCTGAGTAGCCGAAATAGCTGCCGCCGAATCGGAAAGGAATGTCAAAATAGGCGGGACGACCACAAGTCGCACCTGCCCCGTGCCGACCGGCGCTTCCCCCAAGTTACCGAGCGCCACGGCCAAAGTCATCGTCTGTCCGGCGGGGAAAATTCCTCCGCTGGCGGAAGGGGGTGCTACGATTTGCGGTGAAAGTTCCAAAACCGCCTTCCGCTGCCGCTGGATGGTAACTTGATTCATTTTCAGCGTCAGCTCGGCGGGAGCGGAAGAAACGGTGCCGTAGCCCGCGACAACCTCTACTTCGTAGGTGGCCCAACCCAGCTTATTGGAATCGGCCGGAACGATGAGGTTTCTCTCTGCTGTCTCCTGCGGTGCAATGTAAGCGACCATAAGTGAAGCCACCTGCGTTCCATTCTCTTTCAAATAAAGCCAGGTCGCCGTCAAGGATTCGGCGGAAGGATTGAACAACCGCACACGGATGGGAAAAGAGCGGTCGCTGTTGACCCGGTTGGGGGATGCCGTGAGCCCCCATAGAGAATCTAGTATCAAGGAGGGCTGCGGATAAAGCGTGACGGAATCTGGAAGCGTCAAAACGGTATCGATTCCCAGCCCATTTTCAATCCCTGAAAGTTTGACGGATGGTTTCCAGTTAAATATTCCTTTAGGCGGTGGGCTGGGGAGCCGGCTGACCCAGAAGTTGAGTTCGCTCGGCGGCCCGGACGCAATTGGCACGGCCAGCTGAAGGTAGCCAAAAATGGAGTCACTGCCGTGAACTAAAACAAATTGCGATAGTGTGTCTGCTTGAAAAACCGCCTGGCCGTTGTTCCCTATACGCAAGCGAAAATTAAGCGGGGTTTCAAGAAGTGCCGCAGTAGGTGAAAGGGAACTGGATGCGTAATAAATCCGCGCGGGCTCTTCCAAAACGATGGAATCCCCCAACGAAAAGGAATCAGCATGGCTCACCCCGTCCCTCCGTCCAAAGAGGGAAAGCGAGGCGAGATAAGAGCCGGAAGGAAAGGCCGCCGGAAAACTGTCCGGCCGGAAGCTCACTTCCTCCTCTCCATTGCGCGGCAAAAGGGTTGTGTTGGCAAGGAAAAACGATTGGGACGTGCCGCCGCGGTTGAAAACGAGCCGGGAGGTCGGATCCAAAACCACGTCAAAATTGGACTGGTTGACCAGCGTTACAGCAAAAGGATACAACCGGCTCTTGGAAATCCCGTCAAAATTTAACCCGTCCGCGGACGGGCGCAGAAAGAGCGAATCGGCGGCCGATAGCGAGTCCAGAATCGGAGTGAAAACGGTGGTGAAATTGGCGCCGAACCGCCCCGAAAGTTCCAGTTGCACTCCGAATTTCCCCACGGGGAAATCCCCCGGAATGGAACCGTTTGCGGCATAATTGCTTTTCCCCGAGGAAGCCAGGGTATCCGGCAGGGCCGGCAGGGGAAGGGGGAGCATCTTTCCCGCCGCCCGCAAGGTGACTCCCTCCAAAACAAACGGGCCGGGGGATTGGTTGGTAACGCGGAACCCGACGGAAAAATTCTGGCCGCGGATAATGTTGGACGGCGCAAGCGAAAAGGAATCGACAAAAATCGATCGGATTTCAACTGGACTGGAAGCTCCCGTCTTTCCGCCGCTGCTGGTCGCCGAAAAAACGTACGTATTGGCCGGGCCAAAGAACGTAACGCCCAGTGCCGAAAGATTGGCGACACCGGCAACAAAATCGGTCGGTTTTTTCAGCACGTTCCCTTCCCAACTTCCGGCAGGCAGCGAAGCAATCACCACGCTGTCAGCCGAGGCGTCAAAATTGTCTTTTAGATTTCCGAACCGGTCTTTGGCGGAAAGCGTGGCGGGCGCGGAAAATGGTACGCCGGAGGTCTGTGGAGAACCCAAGTTCCATTCAAATTTTTCCAAACCTGCCGCAGCAACTGCGATTGTATCGGAAGAAAATCGCAACGCGCCGGAAAACCCTTCCAAAACGTTCTTTTCCGCTTTGGGCAAAACCGCTTGTCCCTGCCCAAACCCGTCCACGACGGCGACTGTCGGAAGCACGGGGCCATCTCCCGATGGGGAAATCCCGCTCCCGGCTTTCAAACCAATCGCAACGGAAAGGGAAATCCCGTTGCCAAAGCCGTCCACGGCGTTTTGCACCGAAACGTCAAATGGCACACCGGCCAAAACGTTGGCCGGAGCCGAAACCGCAAAGGAAACTACCGGCCCGGGTAGAATCAAAAAGCTGGTGGCCGGCGAACGGAGCGAATCGTCACCGAAAGTCAAACTCTGCGTCCCCTTCGTCAAGAACCGCACAAAAGAGCCGGGGAATGTATGCCGCCCGGCATCGGCGGAAGTAAACGAGTAGGGATTGCCGGCGGGATATTGCAAGATGGCTCTTGAATCGGAACTGGCAAAATACCCGCCGCCGGTAAAATCGGTTTTCAAATTGCCGAAGCGGTCTTTCGCTTCCACCGAAAAAGTGGTAACCGAATCGCCGGCGCTCAAAGTATCCGGCAAAAGCAAAAGGGAAAAACCTCCCAACGCCGCAGGCCGAACCTGAATCGTGTCGCTGAAAGTGGTGAAAATGCCGCTCGACCCGCGTAGAACCGTGGGCGTGGTGGCAACCAGGGTCTGCTGCGACTTGCCGCTGCCGGCCACCACCACCACGGAGCTGAAGGCCGGCACGGCGCCGCTGGGGGACGCCCCGCCGCCGGAAACGGGAATGACGTTGACCGTGCCGGAAGCCGGATTGCCGTAGAGGTCCACGCCGCCCGCCACAGCGACATCAAACGCTTTCCCGGCGATTACGTCCGGCGGCGCAAAGAAAAAGAAATCTGCCAGATAGTTCGCTCGTACTTCCACCGGGGGCGAACTGCCGGTTTTACTGTTGGATGAAACGGAAATCCTTTTTTCTCCCGTTTTCTTCAAGACAAACTGGCTGCCGGGAAACGTGTGGCGGCCGTTATCCTGCCCGCCACCGATGGTGAACGTATAGGGCACGGGTAGAACCGCCAGCGGATCATTGGAAGAAAAAGAAACGGTACCGGAAAAATCGGTGACCGTATTCCCGAATTGGTCTTTGGCCGTTACGGTGACATTATTAACCGGTTCGGCAAAGGGAACCCCGGCCACCGTGGATTCCGGGGTTCCGATTATTTCAAAAGTGTCCAGCAAACCGGCAACGACGTTGAGCCGCAGGGGCTGGCTCTCCAGACCGTTGCTGGATGCCGCAACTTCAATCTCCCCGGCCCGCGTGGCGAAGAAGCGGTTGTCGAGAAACGTACCGCCTCCCTCCGAGCCGGGCCCGATTTTCCAGTGTACCGACGCGCCTTCAACGGCATTCCCAAAGCGGTCTTCGGCTCGTGCGGATAGTTCCATCAACTGACCCGCGCGAACGGTACCGTCCGGCGGGCCGATGACCGAAAGTTTTTCCAGCTTGTCCGGCACAATGGAAAATGGAGCAAACGTGTGCACAACGGTATCGCCATTTTCATTTAGAACCAAAACCGCCGTGCTAAAACGCTGTGCCCGGCTGGGATTTTGCAGTTTGTTCAGTGCAAAGACAAAACTTGAGGCAAAAGGCGCATGGCGATTTTTGAAATCCGCTTCGATGGTTCTTCCGGCGATTTTGAAACCGTCAAGCGTAAAACCATCGGCAGGGCCATCGGGAGTCAACGCTTGTACCGAGCGCAACGGAACCAAACTGAATGCTTCCCCAAACTCAAAAATCACCTTGCCCGCCGGCGGAAAAGCACCGTCGGAGACAAAAATCCGATAGGTCTCGGTACGGCCCGCAACGCCGGTGGCGGGCAATACCGCAACTTCGGCGGCCAAGGGAAAGCAGCCGCCAAGGAACATGACGAGAAAACCCCAAAGCCCCTTTTTCATGGCATCCCGTTTTCTTTAAGCCAAACCTCCCGCTGGGCGAAGCGTATCTTGGATTCTTTCAAAAGTTGAAACGCGCGCAGCCGCACTCCTTCGGCCGCCCTCCCCTTCTGTTCCAGATTGGGAACCCAGAAAAAAAGCGAAAACTCAAGCCCATTTTCGGTCAAGTCGGAAAGCATTAGAGCCGGTTCCGGCTCCCGCAAAATCCCCGGCGTGGCCGAAAGGGCCCGCTCAAAGATTCCCTTGGCCCGCTCCACCGGGGAATCATGGGACAGAACGAATTTCAAGGCCACCCGTACGCGGGCATCAGGAAAGGAGTGGTTAGTTATTCGCGTCCGCACCAGCTCCACGTTAGGCACTACCAGAATCGAGCCATCGTCGGTCAAAAACCGACTGGAACGCAGCCCAATCTCCACCGCCACGCCCGCCTCTCCGCTGGCCAAAACCACCCGGTCCCCAACCCGGAAGGGCCGGTCGGCCATCAGAATGAAGCCGGAAATCATGTTGGAAAGCGTATCCTGCGCGGCCAGGGCGAAAGCCAGAGACGAAATGCCGGCCACCGCCAAAAGCCCCTTGATGTCGATTTTGAAATGGTCCAAAATAACGAGCACGGCCAAAAAGAAAATGACCCCTTTCAAGAGCCGGTTGAACAAAACGATGAACTGAGTGTCAACCCGGGTCTGGCTGCGATCGGCCAAAAGCTGGGAATACCAGACGAGCCCGGCGGCCGAAAGACGGTAGAGCAGATAGACAAACAACGCCACGGCCGCGATGAAAACAAAGGCATCCACGCCGTTGAAAATCCAGCTCGCGACCTGGTTGGGATAATTGGCTTTCAACCGGCTGAAAATCACGACCAGCCCGGTGGCGACAATCAGGTGGAAAACCGGCCAGCGGGCTGCGAAAAGCAGCTCGTCCGCCAAAGTTTTTCCCCTTTTCAAAAAAATTTGGGTACGGAGCAGGCGCAAAAAGAAGTTCGCGGCCGCCCCCGCTACAAAGGCGGCCCCAAGGATTAAAAAACCGATGAGTATTTCCCTAAACCATACTGGCATTTAGCTCACGCTGCTCCTCCCCGCTCGCCGCGGAAGATACGCCGGGGGACATCCGAAGGCAAGGAAAAGTAGGGGTGCTTTTTTTGGATTCCACAAATGTGAATCTCTGCTTTACTTTTGACGTAAAAAAGGCATAATTGGGTGCGAAAATGATTGGACAAACCATTTCCCACTATAAAATTGTTGAAAAATTGGGTGAAGGCGGAATGGGCATCGTTTACAAGGCCCACGACACCAAGCTGGATCGGGACGTGGCCCTGAAGTTCCTGCCCCCTCATCTGGCCACCGACCCACTGGAAAAGGAACGCTTCCTGCGGGAGGCACGGGCGGCCTCCGCTTTGAACCATCCTAACATTACCACCGTTTTTGAGATAGACGAATACTACGATCAGATTTTCTTGGCGATGGAGCTGGTGGAAGGAAAATCGCTCAAGGAGCTGGTCAAGTCCGAGACGTTGCCCATTAAAAAAGTTTTGGACATTGCCGTCCAAGTGTGCGAGGGGCTGACGGCGGCGGCTGAAAAAGGGGTTGTCCACCGGGACATCAAATCGGACAACATTCTTTTGACCCCTAAAAACCAAATAAAAATAATGGACTTCGGGCTGGCCAAATTCAAAGGAGCCGGACAGCTGACCCAGACCGGTTCGACGGTGGGAACGGCGGCCTACATGTCGCCGGAGCAAGCCTCTGGGGAAGAAGTCGACCACCGTTCGGACATCTTCTCCTTTGGGGTGGTCTTATACGAACTTTTGACCGGCAAACTGCCGTTTCGAGGGGAACACGCCGGCGGTCTGGCATACTCCATCCTGAACGAAGAGGCCCTTCCCTTGGCCCGTTTTAACGACAAGGTGACGATGGAACTGCAGCGCATCGTCTCCAAGGCCTTGGTCAAAGACAAAAGCGAACGCTACCAGCATATCGACGACATGACCGCCGATTTGCGGCGGGAGCGGAAGGCCCTGGAATATGCCAAAGCTCCGGTGGTGCCCCAGCCGGAAGCGATTCACAAACCGAAAAAGAATATCCTCAAGATCGTGGTTCCGACTTCGGCCGCGGCCGTTTTGGCTCTTCTGTTTTTCATTTTCAATCCGTTCAAAGTCGAGGTCTCCCGCCAGCAAACGGAGGCGGGCGGTTCGCAGAATTCCTTGGCCGTGATGTATTTCGAAAACATCCCCGACCCGGAGGACAAGGACCATACGGGCGAGATGTTGGTCAATCTGCTAATCACGTCGCTTTCGCAAGTGCCCGGGCTGGAAGTCATCAGCCGGGAACGGTTGTACGACATTCAGACAGAACTGGGAAAAGCAGACGCAGAAAAGATTACTCCTTCTTTGGCTACGCAGATAGCCCAACGAGCAGGTGTAAAAACCATGCTTTTGGGGACAGTTTTGCAGAAAGAGCCCCAATTGGCGGTCACCGCCCGGCTCATTGATGTGAAGTCCGGGAAAATTTTGAGTTCCCAAAGAATAGCGGGATTTTCGGCCGCCCAGATGTTCCCAATGGTGGACAGTTTGGCGCTCTTGATCCGGGGCGGGCTTAACGTGACTGCGGCTCCCGCAGCAAAAGCCAAATCAGTAGCGGAAGTGACCACCAGCTCGCCGGAAGCGTATCGTTCTTATCTTGAAGCAACAGAACTTGCCAAGAAATTTTACTATTCCGAGGCCGATGCCGCCATCAAGCGGGCCATAGAATTGGATAGCAATTTCGCTATGGCCTACTTTGGCTTAGCCCAATCTCGAGGCAATTTTGGAGACATCACCGGCCAACGGAACGCCTTGCAGAGGGCCTGGCAGCTTCGCAAAAACGTCACGGAAAAAGAGCGTTTGCAAATTGAAGCGGCCTATGCCTTGGATGTTGAGAACAACTTATCCAAAAGAATTAAAATAATGGAAGAACTTCTGCAAAAATTTCCCCACGAGCAAGACATTTACCAAGAAGCGGGCGGAATGTACCAAAGAGTTTATGAATTTGAAAAGGCACGGCAAGTTTATCTGGACGGGTTGAAAAACGATTCACTGGACAAAGCGTTATGGAATTCTTTGGCGTACCTGTACACCGGCCTTGGTAAAAGAGAAGCGGCTATGGAAGCGGTCGGCCGATATTTGCGGCTGGCTCCCGGAGAACCGAACCCGTACGACAGCAAAGGGGAAATCCACTTTGTTTTTGGTGAGATCGATTCCGCCTTATACTGGTATCGGAAGGCGGTTTCCTTCCGCTCCGATTTTGTCACCATAGAAAAGTTGGGGTTCAGCGCCATTCTGCAGGGGAATTATGCCGAGGCGGAAAAGTATTTTCGGCAATTCGGGTCCACCCCGGATAAACTCCAACAGGCCTGGGCGGAGGGGGATTTTGTGCTGATTCCGGTCCACCGCGGGCAGTTTAGACAGGCACAGAAGAAGTTTTTGGAGCAAATAGAAACTTACCAATCACAAAAACTTACCGAACCGGTCAATGAAGCGTATGGCGGATTGGCCCTGCTTGCGGCTGAAACAGGGGACTATGCAACTCTGCTAAAGTACGCTAAAAAGCGTTCGATGGAGCGGAGGGAAGAAGACCCGACCGGCTTTTTGAATTGGCGGGACTGGTTGGCACTGGCTTACCTCAAAACCGGCGGTACAAAATCGGCCAATCAGGTAATGGAAGGGCTGAAAAAGGATATGAAGGGAAGCCAACAGCGCTGGCAGCCCGCTTACGATTATCTGGCAGGAGTTTTGGCGTATGAGGATGGGAAATATGAGCTTGCTCTAGAACAGTTTCAAAAAGCGCTTAAACCACTTTTTCCCAATCGGGCGCCGCAATACCGCTATGCCGTTTGTTTGCTCAAAACCGGCCATCTTCCGGAAGCCATTGCTGAGTTGGAACGGTTGACTTGGTGGACCTTTATATCCACCCCCACCCTCAATCTCAATTTCTTGCCTACTTTGGGGCATTGGTCGATTGCTTCGGTGAAAGCGCACTACTGGCTGGGAGTGGCCTACGAGCAGCAGGGGGATAAAGAAAAAGCAAAAAAAGAATACGAAACGTTTTTGGAAATCTGGAAGGATGCGGATTTCAATTCGCTGGAACTGACGGACGCCAAAACCAGGCTGGCTAAATTGAACCTATCTTCAAAATCCTCTTCGTAGTTTTCAAGGAACCCGAATTTCAATCCCTTCCGTTTCGAAGCGCGCTCGTACAAAAACTGTGTCCGGGTAAAAGAACGCGGGCTCGGGAAATCTAAATGGGGCCAGCGACCCACTCTCCCGTTTGCGGTCACCGTCCCCATCCACAAAGCCGGAAAGAAAGTATTTCCCGGACAACATCGGTATCGAAAAAGATGAATCGCCGACTGTCTCAGTTCTGCTCCAACCCGAGCGCACTTCGCGAAACTCCAGATAAATCCGTCCTGCCGCCTTTCCAATAATCCCTCCGCTCACCGTTCCAAGCGAATCCGGAAAATAGGTGCGGAAGGAAAGTGAGGCCGAATCGGTGGCAAGATTGCCGGCCCCGTCTTTCACGGCTCCGGCGGGGAAGCGAAAGCGATACCATTCTCCGGGACGCAATTCCCGCTGGGGGGCAAAGAAAAAAGCGTTCGCCTGGGGTTGGGACCAGACCATCGGCACGGCTGTTCCCAAGGAATCAAACAAACCGGACACACTCGCCTCAAAATTGGGCCGAACTGGCTCGGAAAAATAAAACTTGAGCGTGTCTGAAAAACCCATCCGCTCCCGTCGGTTGGGCGGTTCGGAAAAAACAAGCTTCGGCGGAACCCCATCCGGCTTGGCGCCAACCAAGAACACGGCGCTGTCGGCACCTCCCCTTCCATAGCGGGCTGCCAATGTTCGAAAACGGACGACCGCCTCACTTTCCATCGTTGGAAAAATCCCCGCAAGAAACAATTTCTCCTTGTGGTTCGGATTTAAAAAGACCGAACGAATTTGGATGTTTTCTACCGGTGGAATGGCGGAAATAAAAAACCCGGCTGCCAGAGTATCCCCAAAGTCGAGTGTTCGGCTGAAAGTCAGAACCAAAAGCCGGTCGGTATTGAAGCGGGCATCCAGAAGTTCGAGGGCGGTCGTATCCAGCGGGGCGAGGGCAAGTTGAATGGGAAACGCCTTTGCGCCTATTTTGAACGCCGATACGTCCCGATGATACAAACCGAACTTCGGCCCGGCGGAGGCCAAAAGCCGGTAACGGCCGGCGGGCAGAAACGAAAATTTAAAAAGCCCCTCCCGGCCGGTCGAGGTTTGGTAATCCGGCTTTTGCCAATCGGTGGCGGCCGACGTATCGGTGATGCGGTAGATTTTTACCAGTGCCTGGGAGGCCGGCGCGCCTTGGTCAAACACCGCTCCGGCGATTTCACCGGAATCGATGACCTCACCGGTGGAAAAGGCAAAGCTCGCGGCCTGCGCCAGCGGGTTGCCGCGCAAATCCTTAACGCCGGTGCCCAAGGTCACGACGTAGGTGACCCCCTTCCGCAGGTATCGGTTCGGATAGACCCGATAGGTTTTTCCCTTAAGCTCATCGTGAAAAGAATCGGCCAGCGGCGGCGAAATAAAAACGTTGGGGGCCAAAGTTGTGCGCAACACTTTTTCCGAAAAAACAAACTCGAAAAAGATACTGCTGTCTACGCGCAGAGAACCGGAAGAAGGGGAAACGAACAAAACCTCCGGCGTGGCCTTATCCTCCGGCCCCCCGGGGGGGGCGCCAATTTTGGCGCAGCTTAAGAAAAGAAAAGAAAGAAGAAGAACCTTTCTCAACGGGAAAGTTTTTCTTTCAAGGCAATGTTCTGCGGGTCCATTTCTGCGGCCTTCCGGTACTGGGCCCGGGCCGCTGCTTTCTTTCCCTGCGCCCAGTAAATATCCCCCAGGTGTTCGAAAATGACGGCGTCCTTCGCGTTTTTTTCCAAGGCTCTTTTGATGTATTTCTCGGCCTCCTTCAATTTTCCCATCCGGAAGAGCACCCAGCCGTAGCTGTCCAGAAAGGCGCCGTTTTCCGGCTCGGCTTCAAGCGCCTTTTCAATCATTTTTTTGGCCTCCGCCAAGTTTTCGTTCCGGTCGGCCCAGGTGTAACCGAGATAGTTCAAGGCCGGGGCGTGCTCCGGCTCAAGCGACAAAACCTTTTTGAAAAGCGTAACGGAGGAATCGAGATTTCCGGTACGTTCCAGGGCCGCCGCATACGCGAAAAGAAAATTCACGTTCTCCGGCTCGTCGGAAACCAACTGGCCGAAGACGGCGCGGGCGGAATCGTTTTCCTTCCGCGCGGCAAAGGCCTGGCCGAGCCAGAAGCGCAGATCCGGGCTCTGGGGAAATTTTTCAAGCCCCTGCCGGGCGGTTTCCAGAGTTTTTTCCGGCTTTTCCCACGAAAGATAGGTCAAGGCCAGCCCGGTGAATCCCTGCGGTAGCGTATCCGCCCGTTGGATGACCTCCCCATACAGGCTTTCAGCCCGGGAGTAATTTTTCTCCAGATAGGCGATGCGCGCCAGATAAAAAAGCGGCACGTAATCGGCGGAATCTCCGGTCAGCCGCACCAAAATGGACTCCGCCGAGGCATATTCCTTCATTTCGAAATACAAATCCCCCAAATGAAGCGCCACTTCCCGCTCCGTGGAATCCCGAGCCAAAAGCCGGCGGTAAACCTCTCCCGCCCGCATCGGCTCTCCGGCCCGCTCCAAACTTTCTCCCAAAAGCAGATAAGCCCGCAAATCGGACGAATCGGATTCCAGAAAGCTTTCCGCCTCGCGGGCCGCCTCGGCGTGCCGCCCGGAAGCCCAGAGCATCTGCACGAGTTGGTAGTAGTTGGAATAGGAAAGGGAAAGATGGGCCAGTTTCGTTTGCGCGCGGACGGCCATCGCCGAATCGCCGCTCTGCTCGGCAATGCGCGCCACGTACCACCAGGCCGAGGTGTTGGATGAATCGAGGCCCAAAACCGACAGGTAGCGCTTTTTGGCCTCTCCCCAATCGTTGGCGTTGCGCGCGCAGTCGGCCAAAAGCTGTTCCCGCTCCAGGGTTTTGATGGTCAGCTTTTCCCCTTCCCGGCGGGCGGCGGACCAATCCCCAAGCGAATAGTAGCTTTGGGCCAAGGCCAGCCGGATTTCGTACGACTCCGGATCGAACTTGAGCGCTTTTTGAAATTCCTCGGCGGCCCGGCGATAGTCCCCCGAATGGCGGTACAGGTCCCCGTTGACGTAGTGCTCGTACGCCTCCTGGCTGAAGACGATTTTGACCTTGGAGGGTTTTTCCACGCTTACCTTTCCCTTTTGCGAAGCGCATCCGGAAAGAAGAAAAACCGCAACGCCGGCCCAAAGAAGGGCCAATCGCTTCGTCCAAACCGCCGGGTTCCTGAAAAACTTCATCCCTTTCCTCTTAGTTTTTAAACCGGAACAGAGCCAAAGTCAAATCTTTCGCACCAAAACCACCCGCTCGTAACCGAACAGGTCGTAAAAAATCTGCGGCTTTGCATAAAAACCGGTTTTCTTGATGAAACGCGCCACCATTTTGGCCTGGCGGTTCCCCACTTCAAACGCCAAAATCCCCTCCGGCCGCAGCCGGAACGCCCCAAGCCGGGTAATTTCACGGTGAAACCAGGTCCCTCCTCTATGGCTCTCGATGGCGAGGTTCGGTTCAAAACGACGGACGGAGTCATCCAAAGACTCCATTTCGGAGGAGTCGATGTACGGGGGATTGGAAACAATCACGTCAAATTTTTCTTCCGCTTTGATCGGTTCCAAAACATTTCCCAAAACAAACTGTATCCTTGGTGACAACCCGAGCGCGCCCGCGTTTTCCGCTGCCACAAAGAGCGCCTCTTTGGATATATCGGTTGCCACGGCAAAGGAATTCGGCAACTGGGAAAGCAACGCCAAAGCAATGCAGCCCGAACCGGTGCCGATGTCAAGAATGGAAAAAGGAAGATTGCGTCCGGCACGCAGGTCGAGTTCTTTCAAGATCTCCGCCGCCAAAACCTCCGTCTCCGGCCGGGGAATCAAGACCGCCGGGCTTACCTTAAGCCGCAAACCGTAAAACTCGGTCTCGCCGGTGGCGTAAACCAAGGGCTTTCCGCCCCGGCGTTCCTGGACGACTTGCGCAACTTTTTTTCCCACTGCGGCGGGGACCGGCAGGGCCAGTTCCGCCGCTAGCTGCGAATTTTCCCGCCCGGTGGATGAGGCCAGAATCCACCACGCCTCCTGTTCCGGGTTGGGAACGCCAAAACGCTCCAGCTCGCCGGATGTTTGTTTCAACAGCTGCGCGTAGGTCATGGCAATAGCTTTATCATCGATGGACCGGGTTCCGTCAAACATTCGTATTTTTCAGCCGCTCTTCCTGCTCCTTGTTTCGCAGCGCCTCCACGATGGCACCGATATCCCCTTCCAGAATCCGGTCGAGGGCGTGCAAGGTCAACCCGATGCGGTGGTCCGTCACCCGGTTTTGGGGAAAGTTGTAGGTGCGGATTTTTTCCGAGCGGTCGCCGGAGCCGACCATCGAGCGCCGCGCCGTGTCGATTTTCTCCTTCTGCTCAGTGATGGCCCGATCCAAAAGGCGGGCCTGCAAGACTTTCATCGCCTTGGCCCGGTTTTTAATCTGCGAGCGCTCGTCCTGGCAGCTCACCACCAAACCGGTGGGGATGTGGGTGATCCGCACGGCCGAGTCGGTGGTGTTCACCCCTTGTCCCCCCGGGCCCCCCGCTCGAAAGACGTCCACGCGCAAATCGGCCGGATTGATTTGGATGTCCACATCCTCCGCCTCCGGCAATACGGCCACGGAGGCAGCCGAGGTGTGAATCCGGCCGGAGGCTTCCGTCGCCGGAACGCGCTGAACCCGGTGCACGCCGGACTCGTGCTTCAACTTGCCGAAGGCCTCCCTGCCTTCAATCAAAAAAACCACTTCTTTGAACCCTCCCAGGCCGGTGGGGTGGGATGAAAGCAATTCCACGCGCCACTTCTGCCGCTCGGCAAAGCGCAGATACATTCGGTACAGTTTGGAAGCGAACAGGGCCGCCTCCTCCCCCCCTGTGCCGGCCCGGATTTCGATGATGACGTTTTTGGTGTCGTTCGGGTCGCGCGGGGCCAATAGCAGCCTCAATTCCTCTTCGAGCCGGAGTTTTTCCGGTTTCAGCTCTTCCAGCTCCGCACGGGCCATCTCCGCCAGCTCTCGGTCGGCGGCTCCCTTCAGCTTTTCATCCTCCTCGATTTGGGTCAACACCTGTCGGTAGCGGGCGGCCGCCTGCACGGTCTCCTCCAGCCCGGCCCGCTCCCGGGCGATTTTCTGCAGCCGGGGGGGCTCCGCCAGAACCGTCGGATCGGACAAAAGCTCGGTCAGTTCTTTATATTTGTTTTCAACTTTTTCCAAAAGTTCCAGCATATATCCTCAAAATATGAATTCGCCAACAAAATAGAAAGTCATTAAGCAGGAATGGGAAAAGGATGAGAAAAGCTAAGAAGCGGCCGCGGGGAGGGATTCCGGCAAGGCCCCTTTCAAAGCGGCGATCGCCACTTCAATCTGGTCGTCGGAGGGGGGCTGGGTGGTGATTTTCTGCAGCCAGATGCCGGGAGCCACCACCGCCCGCCCCAGCCAGTTTTCGCGAATTTTGGCGGACCACTTCAAAACTTCGTAGCTTCCGCCAGCCACCAAAGGCAAAAGCAAAAGATGATAGCCGAACCGTTCCAAGACATTGGGCGGTATTCCGGTGACCAGAAGATAAACCGCGTCCGAAACAGAGTAGATGAAGATGGCCAAAAGCGCCACCAGAATGAGAAAAGAAGTCCCGCAGCGGGGGTGCATGGTCGGGTATTTGCGGATGGCAGAAACATCCAAAGGATCCCCTGCCTCAAAGGCGTAAATGGTCATATGCTCCGCGCCGTGATATTGGAAAATCCTTTGAAAATCCTTGAAGCGCGAAAGGACGAATAGATAGGCCAGAAAGATGGCCACGCGAAAGCCTCCCGCCAGAAAATTGAAAGCCACCGCGTTGCGCTGGATGCCAAACAGGTTGGAAAGCCAGATCGGAACGAAAAAGAAAAGCAGAATCCCCAACCCCAAAGCCAAAACAGTGGTCAAACCGAGCATCCAGTCGGACTGCTTCTTGGCCGGCTTTGGCTCTTGCTCCGGTTTTTCCTTTCTCTTTTGCTCCTCCTCTGCGGCAATCGCCACTTCCGCGGAGAAATTCAAGCTTTTGGAGCCGATGTAAAGCATCTCAAAAAGCCCGATTACTCCCCGCACGATGGGAACATTCAGCCACTTGATTCGCTTGACGATGGGCAAAAACTCCCGGCCGGTGGAAACGATCTGCCCGTCCGGCCGCCGCACGGCCGTGGCCACCTTGGCCCAGGAGCGTATCATCACCCCTTCGATGACCGCCTGCCCCCCCACGTTTTTTTCCGGATTGTTATTCAAACAACAACTTAACATGGCCAAAAATGTGTTCCGGTTAGCTGGATGAATGGTCGAAATACGGTACGATAAAAAAAGTCAATTTTTGAAGGCCGCCCGCCAGTTCAGAACGGTCAGAAGTCCAAAAAGAAGGAGCGCTGGATAAGAGACCCAGCGTGGAACGGCCCACGTGCCGACCTGCACTTCTATGCCGTAAACCAGACGAAACAAATGGAGCAGAAAAATCAACCCGAACAAAAAACCGGAAACGACAGAAAGTTTCTTTTCCAAAACCAAGACCTACGCCTCGGTTTTGGCGGCGGCCGTCGCTTTCGGCTTCTTTTCGACTTTCTTCTCGTAGCGCTGGCGGAATTTCTCCACCCGCCCCGCCGTGTCAATCAGCTTTTGCTTGCCGGTAAAGAAAGGATGGCAGTTGGAGCAGATTTCGACGTGGATGTTTCGCACCGTCGAGCGGGTCTGAATGACGTTCCCGCAGGCGCAGGTGATGGTCGTGTCGTAATAGGCCGGATGTATCTTTTCTTTCATTGTAATAACTCCCTTCAGAATGGGTAGGATAGCCAAACGGGCCGAAAAACGCAAGCCGTACCCATTAACAATCGCTGGTTCCTGAATGTTCCGGATTACTTCAAACAGGGGGTGGGTAACCCCTCAAAAGCCGTCCGCAAAAGCCCCACCACGTCGGCCGGGGTTAAACTCCCATCGCAGTTCAAATCCGCCATGCAAACAGTCGAGCCACCGGCGTTCAAGAATACTCGCTGCAGATGCTGAACGACGTCGGACGGCGTATAAACCCCGTCCTCGTTCATATCCCCCTGCATCGAAAGGCAGGGGGCGAACTTGACGGCGACATAATCGTAGTTACCGCCGGTGCCGAAACTTTCCCCAACGGCAAATACATAACCGGAGTCGTCCGGAACAATTGCGCGGATTATGTCGTCGCCACCCCCCGGCCCGGCATAATGCTCATCCCAAAGTTCCCGTCCGTCGGGGTGGTAGCGGATGGAAATAAAATCGTAATCCGTTCCATCCTGCACGCTCGGCCCTCCCGCGTAGATTCGCCCGGCCTTGTCGATGACCACGGCATAAGCGGCATCGGCGGAGTTGGCCGGCCCGTTGTATCTTTGGCACCAGACCGTGTCTCCGTTCGGTGTCAGCCGCACCGCGGCAAAGTCGGGTCCCGAACCCGCCCCCACACTCTGCCCGGCCAACTGCGCAAAGCCGGAATCATCCACCGCCAAAGAAAGGGCCAAATCGGTTGAATTCCCCGGCCCGTTGTAACGAAAGTCCCACAAAAAATTGCCGGCAGAATCAAAAACCGCCAACGCGAAATCCATCCCCGACCCGTTCCCCATGCTTGAACCGGAAATTAGTGGTCGATTCTGCCGGTCGACGACCAGCGCCGTGGCCTCATCCGCCAGACCATCAGGGCCGTCGTAGCTTTGGCTCCAGAGCGAATCTCCGTTTGCAGCATATTTGACAAGGGCAAAATCAGCCGCTGAACCGCCGTAATTCACCGTGCCGCCGACATAAACGTTCCCCGAACCATCGACTGCCAACCCCACCGGCTCGTCTACGCCTGCACCGCAGAAACGCCGCACCCAGCCGGTATCCCCATTGGGCAAAAATTTAAGCGTGACGAAATCACTCTGGCTGGTACCGGTAACGTAAATGTTGCCGCTTGAATCCAAAGCAATCGCCCGGGCTTTTTCCGATCCGTTCCCGGGAGCACCGTAAGTCCGCTGCCACAGAATCTGCCCGGCAGGCGAGTATTTCAAAAGCGCAAGGTCAAACCCCGTTGCCGAGCCGGTATAACTCTGCCCGGCCACATAGATATAGCCAGCCGTATCGATGGCAAGGCCGGAAGCAAAATCATCTCCGTTCCCCGGCCCGTTGAACCGCCGGCTCCAGATGACATTCCCGGTCGAGCCGTACTTGACGGTCAGAAAGTCGAATCCTGTGCCGACGCCCACACTGTACCCGGTGACCAGAAGATTGTCTGCTACATCCAAAACGCACCCCTTGGGAAAATCATCCCCCCCGCCGTCAAAGCGGGAGGTCCAGACGGTGTCCTCCCGGTGATGGGCCGAAACCGTTCCGGAGAAAAGCAGCCCGATGCCCAAAACGACAAGCCAATGATGCTTTAAACGCAAAAAACCTCCGCTTTTTAAGGCATCCCCTGCTATCAAGAAAGGGCAAGATTTTAAGCTGTCAATCGGAAATTGCGCAGGCTAATCCTCGTGGCGGGTAAACGGCACAAACCGCACCGGCGCCCCTCGCTTTTTAACGATCCCCTCTTCCGTCCGGACGAACAAGTAAAGATACTGTTCCTGCTCCGTCCCCAAAGGCGCCACCAGCCGCCCTCCCGTTTTCAACTGCGCCAAAAGCGGCGGCGGCAGCTCCTCCGCGCAGGCCGTGGCAATGATGGCGTCAAACGGCGCCATCTCCGGCCAGCCGTTGTACCCGTCCGAGATTTTAATCCAGACGTTTTTGTAGCCGAGCGAAGTGAGCAGTTCCGCCGCCCGTTTCCCCAGCTCCGGGACGATTTCGAGCGAATAAACCTCCCCGGCCAATTCCGCCAGAATCGCCGTCTGGTAGCCGGAGCCGGTCCCCACTTCGAGCACGCGGTCTTTGGGAGAAAGGTTCAATAGCTCTGTCATCACCGCCACGATGTACGGTTGCGAAATGGTCTGCTCCAGCCCTATGGGCAGGGGCTCGTCGCCGTACGATTCCTCGGCGTATTCTTCCGGCACGAAAAGATGTCTTGGAATTTTCCGCATCGCCGTCAAAACTTGGTGGTCTTTGACCCCTCTTGCTTCGATTTGCTGGGCAACCATTTGTTCACGGATTTTCAAGAATCGGTCTTCCTTGACGGCCATTTGCGTTCAATATACAAAAAACCCTTGCCCAATTTTTTTTTTCGCGTACTTTTGCGCCCGTGGAGCTGGCATTTTTGAAGGGGCGGGAAATTCTGGACTCCCGCGGCAATCCAACCTTGGAAGTCCTTGCCGGCACCGCCGATGGCGTCATCTCCTCCGCCTCCGTCCCTTCGGGGGCCTCGACCGGCACCCACGAAGCATTGGAACTGCGCGACAAGGAACCCAAACGCTTCCGCGGCATGGGCGTTCGCAAGGCTATTGAAAACGTGGAGCGCCAAATCACCCCTGCCTTTTTGAAGAGCCAGCCGGACATTTTCAATCAGGGCAGCGTCGACGGTTTTTTATGCGAGCTGGACGGTACCGAAAACAAAGGAAAGCTGGGGGCCAACGCCATTTTGGGCGTTTCCATCGCCTGCGCCCGGTTGGCCGCCCGCAGCTTGATGCAGCCCCTCTACCAGTATCTCGGCGGTGTCTATGCCTCTTTGCTCCCCGTGCCGATGATGAACATTCTGAACGGCGGCCGCCATGCCGATTCCAACGTCGATTTGCAGGAGTTTATGGTCGCCCCCGTAGGCACCCCCAACTTCCGCGAGGCCCTGCGGATGGGCTCCGAAATTCTCTGGGCCTTGAAGGCGGTCTTGAAGGAGAAAAACCTATCGACCGGTGTGGGGGATGAAGGGGGCTTCGCCCCCAATTTGCGATCTAACCGCGAAGCGCTCGATTTGATTTCCGAGGCGGTCAAAAAAGCGGGCTACAGTCTGGGGGAGGACGTTCTATTTGCCTTGGACCCCGCCGCCAGCGAATTTTTCGACGCCGGCAAAAGCCGCTATGTTCTGAAAGGGGAGAAAAAAGAGCTTTCCCCGGAGGAAATGGTTGCCTATTATGTTGACCTGTGCAAGAACTACCCCATCTACTCGATTGAGGACGGCATGGCGGAAGATGATTGGGACGGCTGGAAGCTCTTGACCGAGCGGCTGGGGAAAAAAGTGCAGTTGGTGGGTGACGACCTGTTCGTTACCAACCCGAAGCGATTGTCACTGGGAATTCAACGCAAAGTCGCCAACGCCGTTTTAATCAAACCGAACCAGATTGGCACGCTTTCCGAAACCTTCCAATGCGTGCAGGCCGCGCGGGAGGCCGGCTATGCCTCCGTCATCTCCCATCGCTCCGGCGAAACGGCCGATAACTACATCGCCGATTTGGCCGTCGCATGGCAGACCGGGCAAATCAAGACCGGTGCCCCCTGCCGCGGCGAGCGGGTGTCGAAGTACAACCGCCTTTTGGCCATCGAAGACGAGTTAAAAGGCCAGGCCCGCTGGGCCGGCCCCAAAATTCTGGAAAACTACCGGAGCAAAAATGTATAAACCGCGAGAGAAGGAAACTTCTTTTGTTAGCCGCATCCGCGACCGGGCTCTGGGTTCCAAAAAATCGTTCAAGCTTTTTTTGTGGATGGCCGGCTCCATCGTGCTCCTCTACCTTTTCGCCACCGGCAACTTCGGCTTTCTGCGCATTCTCTCCCTCTACGAAAAGCGCGAGAACTTGATTCGCGAAAACCGCTATTTGACCGTGGTGCAGGCCGATTTGGAATGGCGCAAGCGGGAGCTGGCCAAAAACCCCGCTTTGGTGGAAAAAGTGGCCCGCGAAAAGCTTGGACTGGCCAAAAAAGGGGAGATTCTGTACAAGATAATCCCACCCAAGGACTCCACCCCGAAGTTTGAAGACGGGGCTTATGCCCCTGTGCAAAACTAACGCCGTCATTCTGGGCGGCCGCCGCTTCGGCGACTCCTCCAAAATTATCTCCGCTTACACCAGCGAGTTCGGCAAAGTGCATTTGCTGGCCAAAGGTGCCTTGGCGCCCAAAAGCAAATTCCTTTCCGCCCTGGAAACCTTTTCCGAAAGCGAGCTGATCTTTTATCACAAAACCACCACCGAACTGCACCTCCTTTCGCAAGCGACGCTCCTAAAATCCCACCTGCGCTTGGCGGACAAGGCCGAAATCTTCCCTTACGCCGCCGCCGCCTGCGAAATAACGGATGAATGGATTAAAGGGGAAGACCAAAACCCCGCCTACTTTCAGCTTTTGACCGGCTTTTTGAACTGTTTGGAATCAGCGACGCCACAACGAACACCTTTTCTTTTCTGGCTTTTCGTCTACTACGGCGCTTCCATTTTGGGCTTTCGTCCGAACTTGGAGGCCTGTTTCCGCTGTGGAAAGAAAGAAAACAAGAAATCCTACCTCTTTCATCCCGAAAAAGGGGGCCTGGTCTGCGCCGAAGACGCCCGCGAAAGCGAACGTTACTTAAAGGTCTCCGCTGACCTGAAGAATTTAGCCCAAACACTCGCCCATTCCGACTTCGATTCCGCCTCGAATTTGGAAGTCCCCCCCAAACTGGTCAAAGAGTTGTCCGAATTTTTGAAGGACTTCCTCCTGGTTCAAGGGGTTTGGAAACAACTGCCGGGGAGTTTGGCGCTCGGCTAAAAGATTGAAAATGCTTGACCCGCCCTGCAAGGGTGTTATCTTACCGGGAGCGAAAGGAGTTTCTGAAGGCATAGTTAACGAGGGTACAGCTTTCCAAAACGCCCGTACGGGCAGAAGGAGGTTAACGTGCTTCAGACCGGCAAAAAAACCGCAAACGCTTTCGCTCTTTTCCTCGCTTTCGTTCTTTTCCTCATCATTCAAGATTTAAAAGCCCAGGAACTTCCCTCCTACCTGCGCGACCGCGGTCCCGGTGTTTCCACCTCGATGTTCGGCACCTATTTGCAAAAAGGGGAATGGCTCGTCTATCCTTTCTACGAATTCTACGCCGACAAAAACCTCGAGTACAAACCGAGCGAGCTGGGATATGGGCTGGAAACCGACTACCGCGGGCGCTACCGTGCTTCCGAAGGGCTTCTTTTTGTCGGTTACGGCATCACGCCCGACCTCGTGGTCGAGCTGGAGGCCGCCGTTATCGGCGCCCAACTCACCAAATCCGCCAACGATACTTCCGCCATGCCCTCCGAGGTGGAGGAATCCGGGCTGGGGGATGTGGAGGGGCAAATCCGCTGGCGTTTCTTGCGCGAAAACGAAAGCCGCCCGGAATTTTTTACTTATTTCGAGACGGTTTTTCCTTTGCAGAAAAGCAGGCGTCTGATAGGCACCTCCGACTGGGAGTTCAAGCTGGGGGCCGGGTTCATCCGGGGATTTGGCTGGGGAACAATCACCTTTCGGGCCGCCGGGGAATACAACCGCGCCGAGCGGAAATTCGAGGCCGGAGAATACGCGCTCGAATACTTGCGGCGTTTATCCCCAAGTTGGCGGGTCGTCGGGGCCATTGAAGGAAACCAGTTGGACGAGGTGACGCTGATTACCGAAGCCCAGTGGCACTTCCACCCCCGCTACTATCTAAAGGCCAACAACGGCTGGGGACTGACCACCAACGCCACCGACTTCGCCCCCGAAGTGGGCCTTATGTTTACGTTCTGATTTCTCCCTCGTATTTGAAGGACTTCCTTCTGGTGCAGGGGGTGTGGAAGGAACTACCGGGGAGTCTGGGGCTGTGTTCTTGAAACGTCTTTAGATTATTACCTCTTCTCTGAATACTTTTTTAAATCGAAACTAACCCTTCCCTTTTGAAACAGAAGGCGGGCTGCGTCGCCGCGAGGAAGGCCATAATCAATCACGGCAATTGCAAGATTGTACATAACTCTTGTATCTATGAAGATTATGTCGTTTAAACTTTCTTCTAATTCTCCTGTATAGGCAAGTTTACGCTCATCAGGCTCGGTCTTCAAATCATAATTCAAAATTAATGCGCCTTCTGTTATTTCTTTGTCCTTACATTGCGCCAAGTGTTTCCAAACTTGCCCTATAAAAAGAGGCGAAGGATACTCAGCATTTACACCCTTCACTTCAGCAAGAATTCTTCGTTTATCAATTTCTATTATAAGATCTTCATTAGAAAGTGCTCCGACTTTTTCTTTATCAGCATCCCTCGCATTAATTCCGAAAGCAGTTTTAAGGACATTTATTACATTTTCCTTTAATTCGTTTCCACTTCGATATAATAAACCTTTTACACTCTCGAAGTTTTCCTTTGCCTTGTTCTTTCTTTGCTCAATCTCACCGAGCTTCTTCCTCGTTTCCTGTATCAATGACTCTACTTCTTTATCATGATCGGAGACTTCCTTAGGATAAAATCTTTCGGAGGAAATCCAATCTGATTCATAAAGCTCTGGCAAGATATTTTTGTTAATTTTTGCCAATGCCTTCAACGCTTTTTGAATCACAATACAATTATCCGAAAACTGTGGTAACAGTATAAGATTAGGGTAGTGTTCATCATCGTTCCAACTGCTCCGAGTATAATAGCAACCTAAGATCTTATCATTTTTATTGTAATAAATCGTCTTAAATACCTGTTGCGAAAGGTATTCTTTTCCAAGACTGATGTATTGATTTGTTGGCATTACAACCTGTTTTTTGAGTTCGTCAAATAGTTTTTTTAATATGTTTTCTCGAGATAACCCACCGAGAATAGACTCATCTTTAAATTCTACCTTTTCCAAAGCTATCCCTGGTATTCCCAAGTTTAATAATTCACGCCATTTATAATTGCCCAAAAAAACTACTAATATTCACTTCTCGGTCCAAAAGGTAAAAAAATCTTTCCGTATTTCGCCATGTATCTGTTCTGCATTTAGGATAGCTGGTATCGCCACAATATCTGTCGAATAATGATGCAAGTTAATCAAAACTACTTTATACTCATAAATAGGCCGGGGAAAACGAAAGTGTGCGACTTCATCCCTTCCACCCTCTCTTAGTGCAACGTCAGTTGACACATCAGAAATATGCCCGGTATCAATTGCGACGGACAATGATTTCAGTTTATCAACTTGATTCTGTTGAAAATTAACAAGCAAAATTCTTGATTGCATTTATAACCATCGCTCCTTTAAGAGCTAAAAGTATGCTAATGTATTGTTGAGGTCAACCAGATAAACGTTCTAACAAAAAGCAGACGCTTATTTGCTTACACCTTTTCAATTACCCATTGCCCCCGCCCCCAATTTTTGGTATTTTACGGGCTTGCCTTAAAGACCCGTTAACGGGTCGGGGAGTACATACCGGTGATAGAAACCATCCGAATTCAGGGCGCCAGAGAGCATAACTTAAAGAATATTTCGCTGGAAATCCCCCGCGATAAGCTGGTGGTATTCACGGGGTTATCCGGGTCGGGCAAGTCCAGTTTGGCGTTCGACACCATCTACGCCGAAGGCCAGCGCCGCTATGTGGAATCCCTATCCGCCTACGCCCGCCAGTTCTTGGGGCTGATGGAAAAGCCGGATGTGGACTTAATCGACGGCCTCTCCCCGGCCATCTCGATTGAACAGAGAAGCTCCGCCAAAAACCCCCGCTCCACCGTCGGCACGGTCACCGAAATTTACGATTACCTGCGGCTTCTTTTCGCCCGCATCGGCATCCCCCACTGCTACAAATGTGGCCGCAAAATCTCCAAGCAGACCACCGACCAGATTGTGGACCGGGTTTTGGAATTTCCCAAGGGGGCCAAAATTCAGGTGCTGGCCCCGCTCGTCTCCGGCCGCAAAGGGGAGCACCGCGAAGTGCTGGAGGAGGCCAAAAAGAAGGGGTTTATCCGCGCCCGCGTGGATGGAAAAGTGACGGAAATTTCCGCCGAAATCAAACTGGACAAAAAGAAAAAACACTCCCTCGAAATCGTGGTGGACCGTTTGGTGGTGGAAGCAAAAATCCAAAAGCGCCTCGCCGATTCGCTGGAGACGGCGCTAAAGCTCGGTTCCGGCGTGGTGGTCGTCAACGAGATTGGCAAGGAAGACCACCTCTTTTCGCAAAACTACGCCTGCGTATACTGTGGAATTTCGTACGAAGAGCCGACCCCGCGCCTTTTCTCCTTCAACTCCCCCTTCGGCGCCTGCCCGGAATGCGACGGACTAGGTTCCAAGATGGAAATCGACCCGGATTTGGTGGTCCCCGATCCCAAGCGCTCCATCAACGCCGGCGCCATTGCCCCCTGGGGTATCAATCTCGGCGGCTGGTTCCAGTTTATGGTCAAAGGAGTTTTGGAACACTTCGGGCTCAATGCCAACACCCCGTTTTACAAACTGCCGGAGGAAGTGCAAAAAGTCCTGCTCCACGGCTCCGGCGCCAAGGAAATGAAATTTCAATACGAGCACTCGGAGGGGCGGGGAAAGGGGGAATATCTTTCCAGTTTTGAGGGGATCATTCCCCAGTTGGGGCGGCGCTACCGGCAGACCGAATCGGAAGGGGTGCGCAACTGGATCGAACAGTTTATGACCGTCCATCCCTGCCCCAAATGCGAAGGGGCGCGCTTGAAAAAGGAAGCCCTCTCGGTCAAGATTGCCGACCGCTCGATTCGGGACGTCACCGCTTTTTCCGTCAAGGCCGCCGCCGGATTTTTCAACAATCTCTCCATGACCAAAAAAGAACAGATTATTGCCAAGCAAATCATCAAGGAAATCCGCGAGCGGCTCACCTTTTTGGTGAACGTCGGCCTGGATTATCTGACCCTCGATCGCTCCGCCTCCTCCCTTTCCGGCGGCGAAGCCCAGCGCATTCGATTGGCGACCCAGATCGGTTCCCGCTTGATGGGGGTGCTCTACATATTGGACGAGCCCTCCATCGGGTTGCACCAGCGGGACAATAAAAAGCTTTTGCGCACACTGACCGACTTGCGGGACATCGGCAACACGGTGATTGTGGTGGAGCACGACCGGGAAACGATTGAAATGGCCGACTGGGTGGTGGACTTGGGTCCCGGCGCCGGCAAGGACGGCGGCGAGGTGGTGGCCCAGGGCACACCGGAAGGGATTGCCAAAGCGAGCCGCTCCATAACCGGGCAGTATCTTTCCGGCAAAAGATTTATTCCCATTCCGCCTCGGAGACGCAATGGCAACGGCCAAAATATTTACCTCTTCGGCGCCACCGGCAACAATTTGAAAAATATCGAGGCCAAATTTCCCTTGGGCCTCTTCATCGCCGTCACCGGCGTTTCCGGCTCCGGCAAATCGACCTTGGTGAACGAAACCCTGTACCGCATTCTGTCGCAGGAATTCTACGGCTCCAAAACCCCTCCCCTGCGCTACGAAAAAATCGAAGGGCTGAACCGCATCGACAAAGTCATCGACATCGACCAGTCCCCGATCGGCCGGACCCCGCGTTCCAATCCGGCGACCTATACCCGCGTTTTCACCTACATCCGCGACCTCTTCGCCCAATTGCCGGAAGCCAAGCTTCGCGGCTACGCGCCGGGGCGCTTCTCCTTCAACGTCGCCGGCGGCCGCTGCGAGGCCTGCGAGGGGGACGGCATCATCAAAATCGAGATGCATTTCCTGCCGGATGTGTACGTCCCCTGCGAGGTCTGCAAGGGCGCCCGCTACAACCGCGAGACGCTCGAAGTCAAATACAAAGGGAAATCAATTGCGGAAGTGTTGGATATGACCGTCGCCGACGCCCTTGAATTTTTCGAAAACATTCCGCGAATCCGCAAGAAACTGCAAACGCTGGCGGATGTCGGCTTGAGCTACATTCATTTGGGCCAGCAGGCCACGACCCTCTCCGGCGGCGAAGCCCAGCGGGTGAAATTATCAACGGAGCTGTCCAAGACCGCCACCGGCAACACTTTTTACATTTTGGACGAGCCCACCACCGGCCTGCATTTCGAGGATATTAAAATGCTCTTGGGGGTTTTGAACGCCCTGGTGGAGCGCGGCAATACTGTCTTGGTCATCGAGCACAATTTGGACGTCATCAAAACCGCCGACTACATCATCGATTTGGGCCCGGAGGGAGGCGACGCCGGCGGCAAAGTGGTTGCCTCTGGTACTCCGGAACAGGTCGCCGCCGTCCGCGAATCCTACACCGGTCAGTTTTTGCGCAAAACGCTTAGCGATTAATAAAAGCGTAGCGGAGGTCTCCAGACCTCCACTTTACAAAACCGAAACTTCTCCCGAAATCGCACGGTAATTGCCGGACTTGGTCTCCAAAAGCAGCGCCCCATTTTCCGCCAGCCCCGCCACCTTGCCGGTGACGATATCCTTGCCGACGGCCAGCTTCACTTTCTGCCCCAAAAGCGCCATCCGCCGCTCAATCTCCTTGATGAACGGCGCAATGCCGGACTTTTTGAACTGCAGATAAAAATGCTCGAATTCCTTCAAAAACAAGGCTAAAATCTCCGCCCGGTGGCATACGTGCTTGCTTTCCACAGCCAGTGAGGTTGCCTTCCCCCGCAAAGCCCTCGGAAAATCGCTCTTGGTTTGATTCACGTTCAACCCCACGCCAACGATCACAAAGTTCACTCTATCCAATTCCGACGAAAGCTCGGTCAAAATCCCCGCCACTTTTTTGCCAGCAATCTGGCAGTCGTTCGGCCACTTTATCTTCGCTTCGATGCCGCAGTTGCTTTGAATCGTTTGTGAAAGCGCCAAAGCCGTCAAAAGCGAAATCCCCGGCGCTTGTGAAGGTTGCACTTCCGGCCGGAGAACAAGCGAAAACCAAAGCCCCACCCGCGGCGGCGAATACCAGCTTCGCCCCAATCTCCCCCGTCCCGCCGTTTGCCGTTCGGCAACAACGAGCGTTCCCTCCGGTGCCCCCTGCTCTGCTAACTGCCAAGCTGTGTTGTTGGTTGAGCCAATGGATTGGTAACTGTGAATCTTCTGCCCCAAAATTTTGGTGGAAAGATAATGCCGGATGGCGAAATCGTTGACAAAATCCCCCACTTCCACCAGATTCAACTGCCCGTCCGCCTCCTTGACCTTGTATCCCCAACCGCCCAACAGTTCGATTAACTGTCTAATTTGCGCCGCGGAAACCGCAAGCCGACTTTCCGTATCCTCGACGGCAACCCCACCTCCAATTCGGTCCCCCAACAGCGTTAAAAACCGGTCGGCCAGCTCGATTTGGTCTTTTCTTATCACTTGACGATTTTCAAACTGAAATCGAGCGCTGGAGCGGAATGCGTCAATGCCCCGGCAGAAATGTAATCAACTCCGGTATGTGCAACCCGCCTCACGGTGGCCATCTCAATACTGCCGGACGCTTCCAACCAAACTTTGGCCTTATGCTTTTTCTCCCACTCCCGCGCTTTTTTCACCGCCTCTGCCATTTCCTGCAAAGAAAAATTATCCAGCATCAAAAACCTTGCTCCCGCCTTCAGCGCCGCCAGCATCTCCTTTTGATTTTTAACCTCGATTTCAAAAAGCGGCTTGGTCTTCAAATCATTCTCCCAGCCGGGATAATTCTTTTTCAAATACGCCAAGCCCTTCTTCACCGCATTGACAACCGAGTCGCTTTGCATCAGGTGATTCTCCTTCACCAAAATCTGGTCAAACAGCCCAAACCGGTGATTTTTGCCTCCTCCCACCTGCACGGCATACTTTTCCCAAACCCGTAACCCCGGCAAAGTCTTACGCGTATCCAAAATTTTTGCCCCCGTCCTCTGCAGCGCATAAACAAATTGCGCCGTCAAGGTTGCCACGCCCGAAAGATGCGAAAGCGTATTCAAAGCCGTCCGTTCCGCCGCCAAAAGCACGCTCGCCGGCCCCGTGACTTCCGCCGCTTTCATTCCGCGCTCAACCCGCCCCCCCTCTTTGACAAACCAGCGCACCCGGCACCCGCTCTCGAAGTAATCGAAAAACGCCTCGAATAGCTTCTGCCCCGCCAAAACTCCTCGCTCCTTGGCCCAAAGAACGGCCTTCACCTTTCTATCTGAAATCCCCAGCGCCTTCGCGGTCAAATCCCCTTCTCCCAAATCCTCGGCGAGAGTGCGCGCCACGAAATCGTAATCAATTTTCGGAATCACACTACTCCCGTTTTATCCTCGGCCTCGGCATTTCAAAAATATCCCGCGTCTTGGTGTAGCGCGGGCCGGACATCCGCCCGATGGCCAAAAGCTTGCGCACATCCACCTCCCCACCCGCCCAAAGTTCGTCTTGGATGTGAAACAAGAGCACCTCCCCCAAAGTCAGATACGAAGCATACGGCGACTCCCCCACTTTGGACATCTCCACCAGCCGGCATTCCATCGAAATCGGCGATTCCTCGACCCGCGGCGGCGTTATCAAAGTGGAAGGCACCGGCGTCAGCCCGGCCGCTTCAAACTCATCCACCTCCGGCGGATAATCGCCCGAGGCAACGTTCATTTTCTCCGCAATCTCCTCCGTCACGATGTTCACCGTAAACTGCGCCGTATCCTGAATGTTGTTCGCGGTGTCCTTCGGTCCGGACGGCCGCTCGATGATGGAAACCGCAATCGTTGGTGGCCGCGAGCACACCCCCATAAAGTAGGAAAACGGCGCGAGGTTCAAAACCCCGCCTTTGCTCACGGTGGAAATGAACGCAATCGGCCGCGGCACGATGACACTTATCATCAGCCGGTAAATCTCCCCCACCTCTTTCCCCTTCGGGTCTATCTGCATTTTCCCTTCCTCGTTATATTTGCAGCGATGAAAATCGAGCCGGGCGTATCGGATGTCAAGGCAAATTCCGCGCGGGTGAAAGCGCTCGCCCTGGATTCTGGCTTCGCCAAAGTCGGCATCGCCCCGCCGGAGGTGGACGGGGAAACCCAATCCCGCTTCTCCGAATGGCTGTCGAAAAACTTTCACGCCGATATGCGCTGGCTGGAGGGGAACGCCGAAAAGCGTCTGGAGCCGAAGCTGGTGATGCCGCAAGTCCGCTCCGTCGTTTCGCTCGCGTTGGTTTACAATACGCCCCATAAGCATTCAAACGCCAAATCCAAAGGCAAAATCTCCCGTTACGCTTGGGGCCGGGATTATCATCTCGTCATTGAAGAGAAATTGAAAAAGCTGATTGTCAAATTACAAGTCGAATTCCCCGGCTCGGTTTGGAAGGGCTGGGTGGATACCGGCCCCACGATGGACAAATACTGGGCCGCCTGCGCCGGAGTGGGCTGGCAGGGAAAGCACACGAACATTTTGACCAAACCCTTGGGCTCCTACTTTTTCCTGGCGACCCTTTTCACCGATTTGGAACTGGAACCGGACGCCCCCGCCCGCGATATGTGCGGCAAATGCACCCGCTGCATCGACGCCTGCCCCACCCAAGCTATAGTGAAACCATACTTGCTGGACGCGAGCCGCTGCCTTTCCTACTGGACCATCGAATATCGCGGCCCAAAAATCCCGGACGAAATTGCGGAGAATATGAACGGTTGGCTTTTCGGCTGCGACATCTGTCAGGAGGTATGCCCCTACAACAAAACCCCCGTCTTCAGCTCCGAAGAAGATTTCCTCCCCTATTTTGACGAAACGGAATTAAATTTGCCCTCCGTGGCCCAAATGACCCAGCCAGAGTTTTCCACCCGTTTTTCAAAGAGCGCCGTCAAACGCGCCAAGTACTCCGGCCTCATCCGCAACGCCAAAACACTCTTAAACCAATTGGAGCAAAATGGAAAAAAATGAAGAACTGTTTCCGGATGAACTGAAAAAGCTTCTCTCCGGCCCCCGTAACTTCGTCCTCCTGGACGTTCGTCAGCCCTGGGAAAACGAAAAATCCGCCCTGCCCGACTCCCTTCTTTTCCCCTTGAACCGGCTGGTGATGGAAAAACCGGACATTCCGGAAGACCGGGAAATCATCGCCTACTGCCACCACGGCGTCCGCAGCAAAACGGCTTTGCAGCTTTTGAAACGTCACGGCTTCAAAAACGTCAAGCACTTGGCCGGCGGCATCGATTTGTACTCCCAAACCGCCGACCCCTCCGTCCCCCGCTATTTCAAGTAGGGGCAGCTCCCCGTGGTTGCCCGTCTTTGTCTTTGTTTTATGTAGGGGCAGACCGATGTGTCTGCCCGCTTTTTTTGTCCCCCTTACCAAGGGGGACGAGGCCGCAGGCCGGAGGGGGTGGTTTTCGTAGCCCCCTTTTTCTCTATATTCGGGTAGCCCCCCAGCCCCTGCTGGGGAGAATACAAAATGACAAACAACAAAGAAGTTTTGCCGCCCGACCTGAAAACCTCCCGCCTGATTTTGGAGCCCCTGCAATCCCGCCACGCCCCCTTGCTTTTCCAAACCCTCTCCGACCCCGCCATCTACACCTTCATCCCGTTTGATCCGCCCCAATCGGTGGAAGCGCTGACCGAGCGCTACGGGCATCTCTCCGTCGGCCATTCGGCGGACGGCAAGGACATCTGGCTGAACTTCGCCCTGCGAAAATTAGAGGACAACGCCTATCTCGGCACCGTTCAGGCAACAGTAACCGGCAAACGGGCCTACGTCGCCTACGAACTTGGCCCGCGTCATTGGGGAAAGGGCTACGCCTCCGAGGCCGTCCGCGCCCTCATCGCCCATCTTTTCGCGGCCTATGGCATCGAAGTAATCCGCGCCGAAACCGACACCCGCAACGACCGTTCCGCCGCCCTTTTACAGCGTCTCGGTTTTGTCCAAATCGAGACGAAGGAAAACGCCGACTTCTTCAAGGGCTCCCCCTCTCACGAGTATGTCTATGAATTGCTAAGGGAGGCGTGGGATGGCAGCGGTTAATTCGCCGCCGAGTTTATCCGCTTGACAATTGGTAAGTATAGAAGGTAATTATATCGCATGGGACAGGAAACTCTGTCTGTGTTTTCCGCTTTATTTACTTTCTATAATTATAGTCGCGCTGTAATCAAAAGTGTGACCAATATGGAACTCTTATGAAAATCGACTTAACACGATTGATTAAGGAAGCAGCCGAAGCTTCAAAGCATGCCCCAAAACACTTACAGGAGGCTGCTTTTAATAAAGCGTTTGAAGCCTTGCTAGCCGCTCAGCAAGAAGGAAAGAGTGGCACCGCCCACTTATCCCCTCACCCCGAAAAAAAATAACCCAAAAAACAAAAACCGCAAGAACAAGATGCGGACAGTAGAGCAATTGAACAACTTGACCGCACCCGTCATCCAGATATAGGACACAATGATACTGCATTCAACAATTCCCTTCGCCTACTTCGGGCAGCTAAAAACGATCTTGGCATCGATGGACTAACCGCCTCCAAAATCGCGCATGTACTAATCGACAAATTTAGGTGTGCAGTAACTCGACAAGCTATATCACTGGCGCTCAACGGCGCCGGACGTTTCGTGAATCGTCATAGAGAGGGCTCTCTCGTAGTGTTTCGTATCATGGCTCCCGGAGAGGAATATCTTGATACCTTGAAAACTCGTGGAGGCACCGGAGTAAAGCATTTAACTACTAAGAAAAACGGCAAGAAAACAACAAAGCCAAAACCTGTCAAAAACGCACAACCAGCGGGCAAATCACAAAAATCGCCGCAAAAACCTGCTTCACATAGCAAAGGCAAGGCTGGACCCGCACCGGCAATGGCTAAACTTTACGAGGATGGTTTCTTTTCAGCTGGGCGCACCCTTGTCGATATGATTGGTAAGTTAAAACATGATCTTGGGCGAATCTTTAAACAGAACGAGCTTTCCCCCGTTCTTCTTCGTTGGTTGCGGAACGGTAAATTAACACGGAAACTAAATGCCGATAACCAATATGAGTATAAACGACCCTAAATCTCCCACAATTGATAGTGCCCTTTCATCAGTCCCAAGTGTGTTCCGTGTTCGACTGGTAAAGTATTATCGAGAGTTAAAACAAGCATATATTCGAGGAGCCTTTGATGCATGTGGTTCAAGGGCTGGCAAGTTTTGTGAAACTTTGATTCGCTTCATTCAACAGGAACTGGAAGGGTCCCATGCACCATTCGGCCAGCAAATAAATCTTTGTAGCGTGGCTCGCAAATTGGAGGGCCTGCCACAAACCACGGGAAATGAGTCGCTTCGAGTTTTCATTCCTCGTGCAATCTGTTTTCTTTACACGTTACGCAACAAGAGAGGGTTTGCCCACGTTGGGGCAGATCTGGACTCAGACCCCATTGATGCTATAACCTGTGTCCGTCTCGCTGACTGGTGTTTATGTGAATTAATCCGGATTTTCAAAAACCTTCCTCTTGAAGAGGCACAGACTTTGATTAACACCATCTCTACAAGAGAATCCTTAGGCGTATGGCCGGTCGCAGGTAAGAAGCGAGTTCTGAAAAAGGGCCTCAGCTATAAAGACCAAGTACTCCTTTTGATGTATTCGGAAGTGACAGAGGCCGTTCTCATCGAGGATCTTTTTGAATGGACTGAATACTCTCGAATGAAAGATTTTCGTCATCACGTACTAGCACCTCTTCATCGCGACCGCTTCATTGAATGGGACAAGGATACAGATGCAGCCCTTATTTCACCCCTTGGAGTTCACAAAGTGGAAACAGAAATACTTAGTAAACAACCATAGGTCAATATTGGCTCGGATTATTGTACAGTTGTTGAATTATTGGATGAAATAAATGGAAAACGAATGGTTTTGGGAAGGCAATGTCGTCAGAGCACTTGCCGAGTATCTTCGTAACAAAGACTGGAAAATTGAACGAACAGCTAATACGGAGAGCAGAGAAACGGGGGTTGATATCTTCGCACGTAAGGGTGAAGAGGTTCTACTTATAGAAATCAAGGGTTACCCATCTAAAAACTATCAACGTGGAAAGAAAAAGGGCACACCCAAAGTGACCGCCCAAGGTACGCAGGCGCGCCATTGGTTCGGCGAGGTTCTACTTTCTGCCATTTTACGACAAACTGAACATCCTACAGCTACAGTTGCAATTGCCTTACCGGATTTCACCGTATATAACAATTTGATACGCAGGAGCCGGAATGCGTTGAACAAACTCGGAATTTTAATTTTTGTTGTAAAGAAAAACGAGCCCATAGAAATCATCAAACCATTTTAACCCTGCAAGAACTTTAAAATCTCCCATTTCTGCCGACATTTTGAATAAAAGGGGGCAAAATGGAAATTAAGGCAAGACCAAGACCAAAGACGGCAAGCGATTTGACCTGTCCGCATTGCGCCGAACCGGTTTCCGCCAAGGCCCGAACCTGCCCGCATTGCAACGGCCCCCTGTTTCACGATGGCAAAACGATCGAAACCCCCGTCTGCCCCCGCTGCCGCGTGGAGCTGAAGAAGGTGAAAACCGAGGGGGAAGACGAACTGGAATCCTGCCCAAATTGCGGCGGATATTGGCTCGATTATCAAAACTTCGCCCGCGCCACCAACCCGCAGAGATTGGCAAAAGAATTCGCCGATTCCAAAAACCACTGGCACAAGCCCGAGGTTGGCCCCATCCAATACGTCTCCTGCCCCCGCTGCGGGCGCTATATGAACCGGGAGAATTTTTCGAAAATCTCCGGCATCGTCATCGACCGCTGCGGCGACCACGGCGTCTGGCTCGATTCGGGCGAATTGGATAGAATCCGCCTCTTCATCGCCGCCGGCGGCCTCGAACGCCTGCAGGATAAAAAGCTGGATAAGCTGAACGAGGAACTGCGCGAGCTCGCCTCCCGCGTGCAGGGGGAGGAATTTATGACCCGCCTGCTGAATTTCTGGAACCCCAAGCGCATCTTCTTCAAAGGCCGCTTCTAGCCAGGCAAAATGTCTTCGTAGGGGCAGGCCTCCGTGCCTGCCCGTTTTCCCTCTTTGTCTTTGTAAGGGCGAAATGTTCCCGCCCACTGGTTTGTCATTCTGAGCGTAGCGAAGAATCTGGATTGGGCCGGGCGGACGAATCCCTAATCCCCAATCCCTAATCACTGTATTTATTAAGGGGGGTGAGGTTGCAAATTCACTACAACTTTGGAGTGAGCGGTGCAAGGGGGCTATTTATAGAGGGACGTGGTTCGGGGTTATCCCCAAGCCGCCACCCCTCCTTAACAGGGGTTGCGAGGTGGGGACGAATCTCTAATCTCCAGTCTCCAATCTCTGTCGTGCAACGGGTCGGTTTGGGTGTCAATCTGGCATGCCCGAGCCGAATCCCGGAAGGGTCAAAGGAACCGGTAAGGCAAAAAACACGGATTCCCCCCCTTCCAGGGTTGATTTCCCCTCATTGCCTCGGGGAAAGAACGGCCGACTTTTTTCCGACCGGTAAGCCCGCTTTATCCTTGAAAGGGATAAGCGGTTTTAGACCAGAAGCGCCTTCGCGGGGGCCTGCCGCGCGCAAGGCAGAACAAATATACAGGCAGGCCGTACGGAGAGGACCACCATACCGGGGAACTGATTCCCCGTATCAGCGTAGGTTCCGTCTCCCACTTTCACGGCCGTTTTAAAACCCGTCGCACGTAAAAAAAGGAAACAAAAAAGGAAAGGCCAAGGGGCAGAGCTCCCGCTCTGCCCCTCCCTCTCCTTAAAATAGTCTCTTGTCCCCTCTCTTTGTAGGAGAGGGCGAGCGAGAGGTTGCATTTCCGCCTGCAAAATCCCCCCGATTTTGCAGCTTTCCTAAAATCCCTGCTACAAATCCGCCTAAAAATTCAAATTCGCAGCAATTTTCCTTCTTTTTTTGCTAATCCCCTTTCACAAATCCCCTTCCTTGACAACCGCAAGGCCTTGCCGGAAATTATCCCTAATGGGCAAAAAACGCCTCGGACGCTTCTGGCGCCGGACCCTCCTTCACTTCGCCATCTCTTTGGGCATCCTCGCCTTTTCCCTTCTCCTCGGCATCTGGGGGTATTGGCACTACGAGCATTTGCCCCTGCGTGATGCCTTTTTGAATGCCGCCATGCTTCTGGGTGGAATGGGGCCGGTCAAAACCGACCTGTCCGAACCGGGAAAAGTTTTTGCCGGTTTTTATGCTCTGTATTCCGGCCTCGTCGTCATTGCCATAACGGCGCTTCTTTTGGCCCCGGGCATCCACCACCTGATGCACCGCGTCCACTGGGACGATGAGAGCGAAAATTCATAGGCCGGCTGAATTTCGGCAACTTTTGAAGCGGTTCAGCGTAAAGATTAACCGATGAATCGTAGGAACTTTTGGCGCGGCTTCTGGGGGCTTTTTTTGTTGGCAGTGGGCGCCCTTTGGATTCTGAACAATTTTGAAGTCATCGATTTTGATTTCGGTGACGCGATTGGCCTGCTTCTGCCGATGCTGCTTATCGCCATCGGTCTGCTTTTGCTTTTCCGTCCGCGGCCCCATGCGTTTAATCAGGGGGGAATGGCGGACAAGCATATCTTCCGCGCTTTTGGCGATGTCAAACTTTCCGGCGAAAATCTGGATCCGCATGGACTGGAGGTCTCCACCGGCTTTGGGGATGTGGAGCTGGATTTGACCAAAGCCCGCTTTGCCGAGGGCGAAAATGCCTTGCACGTTCACACAGCGTTTGGCGATGTGGAAGTGAAAGTTCCGGAAGGGATCGCCGTCTCCGCTTCCGGCGGCTCCGCTTTTGGGGATATCAAAATTTTGGGGCAATCGGAAAAGGGCATCGGCAACCAGCTTTCCGCTTCCGACCCGAATTTCCAATCGCAGACAAAGCGCCTGCGCGTCCACGCCCACACGGCCTTCGGCGACATTCTAATCTCGCGCTGATAAACTCTCGCGCAAAGCAAAAACGCCGGGCCATAAATGACCCGGCGTTTTTGCTTTGTAGTTTTGCCTTTAAGCTTTCTTGGCGAAAAATTTATTGTAGACAAGCGCGGCGGCGATGCCCCCCAAAAGTGGCCCAATCCAATAGACGTAATGATTGGCCCAAAATCCCCCGGCTAAAGCCGGTCCAAAGGCCCGCTCCGGGTTCATCGCCGCCCCGGTCAAAGGCCCCCCCACCAAAATATCCATCGTCAAAACGAGCCCGATGGAAAAAGGATAAATGGCCTTCGGACCGCGCTCGTCCACCGCCGTGGCCAAAACGGTATGCACGAGGAACATGGTCAAAATCGCTTCGATTAGAATCGCTTTTCCCGCACCAATCGAATCGCTCACCACCGGCGTTCCGAGATTGACCGGCCCCCAGATATCCATTGTGAAAATCATGCGCAGGATAAAGGCCGCCACCGTAGCCCCCAAAAGCTGGGCAATGAGGTAGCCGACCGCCTTGGCGGCGTCGATTTTCCGGGCCAATAAAACGCCGATGGTGACGACCGGGTTTACGTGCGCGCCGGAAATGTAGGAGAAAATCGAAACGATGACAAAAAGCGCCACCCCGTGAGCCAAAGCAACACCGACCAGACCGACCCCGCCGACGGTAAAGGCATCCGTGCAGACGGCCCCCGCCCCGATGAAAATCAGAATGAAAGTGCCGATAAATTCTGCCAAAAGCGGACGCAACCTGTCCATCTTACCTCCTCTGTGCAACGGTTAAACTGCTTGCCGGGGGGAATATATGTTTTTAATTCCCCTCTCCGTCAAGCGGTTTGTGAAGCAAATCTTCCCTTCCATTTCAACGCCACGTTCACCAGCAGGACCAAAACGGGAACTTCAATCAAAGGGCCGATGACTGTGGCGAAGGCCTGGCTGGAGGCGATGCCGAAAATCGCCACCGCGACGGCGATGGCCAGTTCAAAGTCGTTGCTGGCGGCGGTGAAGGCCACCGCCGTGGCTCCCTCGTAGCGAACGCCCATTTTCCGCAAAATAAGGAAGGAGGAAAACCACATAATCAAAAAGTAACAGGCCAAAGGCAAAGCCACCCGCAAAACATCCAGCGGCAGCTTGATGATGTATTCCCCCTTGAGCGAAAACATCACAATGATGGTGAAAAGGAGCGCCACCAGGGTAATCGGGCTGATTTTTGGAATAAACGCCCGTTCGTACCACTCCTTGCCCTTTATCCCGATGAGCGAAAAACGCGTGACGACTCCGGCCACAAACGGGATGCCCAGATAGACAAATACCGTCTTCGCCGCCTCCCACATCGAAATGCGGACGTCCAGTCCGGGAACCAATCCGAGCCAGTTGAGCAGAAAGGTGATGAAAAAGTAGATGTAAACGGCGTAAAACAGAACCTGAAAGACGGCGTTGAAAGCCACCAGCCCGACGGCCAGTTCCCGGTCCCCCCCCGCCAGTTCGTTCCAGACGATTACCATCGCAATGCAGCGCGCCAACCCGACCAAAATAACGCCAATCATAAGTTCCGGATGAGCGCGCAAAAACAAAACAGCCAGCCCGAACATGACCAAAGGCCCCACCACCCAGTTTTGAATGAGCGAAAAAGCGAGAAGTTTTTTGCTTTGAAACACTTTGCCCATTTCCTCGTATTTCACCCGGGCCAGAGGCGGGTACATCATCAAAATCAGACCGACGGCGATCGGAATGGAGGTGGTTCCCACCTGCAGGCCGGCGATGAAAGTGGTCGTAGTGGCTGAAAAATACCCTATGCCTATTCCCGCCAGCATAGCGGCAATTATCCAACCGGTCAAGAACCGGTCCAAAAGTTTTAGCTCTTTCTTCGTATTGTCTTGCATTTAAACCTTCTGCCTACACCGTCGCCGGCTTTTTATGATACCAGCGCCGCAAAATGGCCGTGGCGGTCATACTGATGAGTGCACCGGTCGCCGCCAGCCCCATATCCTTTTGCGCGTCCCAAATATCCCCCTGCGTCCCCAGCCAGGCATCTCCCGCTTCGGAAGAAATCAGCGAAGCAATCAGCCACTCCATAATTTCGTACGCCCCGGAAAAAGCCAAAGTCACATCGAACGGCAGATAGTAGGCCCAAAAACCCCGCACGGAGGCGATGCGCAAGAAAATCTCGCGGATGGGATAGGCCATCAAAAGCCCGAAGGAAAAATGGACAATCCGGTCGAAGTGGTTGCGGGAAAAACCAAAGGTATCCCGAATCCAGAATCCGAGCGGAACTTCCGAATAGGTCCAGTGCGAGCCGATGGTGTGCAAACTCATAAAGAGGGTAATTAAAATGTAGGACATATCGGAAAGCGGAAAAATCCGGTAGGTGCCGACTAAAAGCCCGACCGTGGCGAAGACCAGAAGATTTTCGATGAACCAGTCCAACCGGTCGAGCGGGCTTACGGCCATTAAAATCCAGAAGAGGATGTACCAACCAAAAAGGATTTGCAACAGGCGGTTTTGCCCAAAACCGACCTTCACCCGCATCGTGGAAGTGGTAAACCCCACTAAATCTCGACTTTCTTCTGCAAAATCCCTTCCAGTTCGGAAATCTTATGCCGCGTCTGCTGCATCGTGTCTCGGTCACGGATGGTGACGGTTTCGTCCTGAAGGGTTTGCGAATCGACGGTCATGCAGAAAGGTGTGCCGACTTCGTCCATCCGGCGATACCGGCGGCCAACCGCCCCTTTGTCGTCGTAAAAGATTTTGAATTTTTTGCGCAAGTTGTTGTAGATTTTGGTGGCCACCTCCGGCATTCCATCCCGGTTGACCAAGGGAAAGATGGCCGCCTTGAAAGGGGCTATGTGCGGGGCGATGCGCAGAACCGAACGGGTCTCCCCTTTCACTTCCTCCTCGTAGTAACCGTCGATTAAAACGGTAAGCAAGGTCCGGTCGCACCCCGCCGAGGTCTCGATGATGTAGGGGATGAAGCGCTCCTTGGTCGGCTCGTCAAAGTAGGAAAGTTCCTTGCCCGTCGCCTGCGAATGGCGGGAGAGGTCGAAATCGGTGCGGTTGTGAATCCCTTCCAGCTCCTGCCAGCCGAAGGGAAACTCGTACTGGAGGTCATTGGCAGCCTTGGCGTAGTGCGCCAGCTCCTCGGGACCGTGCTGGTGGAAGCGCAGCTTTTCTTGGCGGATGCCCAACTGGAAATACCATTTCATCCGCTCCTGCCGCCAGAATTCAAACCATTTCTCATCCTCTTTGGGATGGACAAAAAACTGCATCTCCATCTGCTCGAACTCCCGCATCCGGAAGATGAAATTGCCGGGTGAAATCTCGTTGCGGAACGCCTTGCCGATCTGGGCGATGCCGAAGGGAACTTTCTGCCGGGAAGGCCCCTGCACGTTCAAAAAGTTGACGTAAATCCCCTGGGCCGTTTCCGGGCGTAGATAGACCACGGCCGCCCCCTCTTCCACCGGCCCCATAAAGGTCTTGAACATCAAATTGAACTGCCGGGCCTCCGTCAGCTCCCCGCCGCATTTGGGACAGCGGCCGGAAACCGCTTCATCCGCCCGGAAGCGCCCCTTGCATTTTTTGCAGTCCACCATCGGGTCGGTGAAGTTCGCCACGTGTCCGGAGGTCTCCCAAACCTTGGGATGCATCAAAATGGCGGCATCCAAACCCTCAATGTCGTCCCGCAAAAGGGTCATCGAGCGCCACCAGAACTCTTTGATGTTCCGTTTCAGCTCCACCCCCATCGGGCCGTAATCCCAGCAGGCATTCAAACCGCCGTAGATTTCGGAGGATTGAAAGATGAACCCCCGTCGTTTGGCCAGGGAGGAAAGTTTTTCCATCACGGTATTTTCTGCCATTCTTTATCCTCTCACAAATCGTAAATTTCGAATCGTTGCCAGAAGGGGCCAATATAGAGGAAGCCCGTCCCCTTTTCAAGGCGCATAAAAGGGAAGGATAAACCTCTTTTCCATTTGATTTTTTGCCGTATCCCCTTAACTTTCATTCACCCCGTGAGCATACTCGAAAACGGCGGCTAATACTTATGGCGATGGTCGAAAATATCCTGAAGGCGATTGGCAAGACCCCCTTGGTGCGCTTGAACAAGATGGTGCCGGAGGGGGCTGCAGAGGTCTGGGCCAAAGCGGAGTTTTTGAACCCCGGCGGCAGCGTCAAGGAACGAATGGCCCTGCATATCATTGAAAAAGCCGAACGGGAAGGGGTTTTGAAACCGGGCGGCACGATTATCGAAAACTCCTCCGGCAACACCGGCGTGGGTATTGCGATGGTGGCGGCGCTCAAGGGATACAAGGTCACCATCACCATCTCTGACAAAATGTCCGCCGAAAAGGTAAATTTGTTGAAGGCCTTCGGCGCCAAAGTGGTCATCTGCCCCGCCAATGTCCCGGCCGAATCCCCGCTGTCGTACTACGAAACCGCCAAGCGGCTGGTCAAGGAAACGCCGGGAGCTTTCTTTTTGAACCAGTACCATAACCCCGAAAACATCGAGGCCCACTACCGCTGGACCGGCCCGGAAATATGGGAAGAAACGGGGGGAAAGTTCGATGCTTTTGTGGCCGGCATCGGCACGGGGGGCACCCTTTCCGGCATCGGTCGGTTCATTAAGGAGAAAAACCCGAACATCAAAGTCATCGCCGTGGACCCGGTCGGCTCGGTTTTTTACACCTACTTCAAAACCGGCAAACTCCCCACCCCCCACGCCTACAAAGTGGAAGGGGTCGGCGAGGATATGCTGGTCAAGGCGATGGATTTCTCGGTGGTGGATGACATAATCCAAGTAAACGACCGGGAATGCTTTTTCACCGCCCGGCGGCTGGCCCGCGAGGAAGGACTTTTTGCCGGCGGCTCTTCCGGCGGGGCGGTCTTTGCGGCCTTGAAAGTGGCGGAGGAACTGGGGGCCGGCAAACGGGTGATTACCCTTCTCCCCGACTCCGGCAACCGCTATCTTTCCAAGGTTTTCTCCGACGAATGGATGCGGGACAACGGTTTCTTGGAAGATGAGCCGCGGCTGGGAAGAGTCCGTGACATTCTGGCTATACGCAAGCACAAGGTGATTACCGTGGGAACAAAAGACATCGTCCACAAAGTCATCGACAAAATGAAGCGCTACGACATTTCCCAGCTGCCGGTGGTGGAAAACGGCAAGCTGGTCGGAATGATTCGGGAAGTCGATTTGCTGAACTATATGGTCACCGGCCGCCACCGCATTTCCGAGCCGATTGAAGTTATCGTCGAAAAAAACATTGAAACGATAAGCCCGGAGGCCTCCATCTCCACCCTTTCGGAGAAATTTGTGGCCGGACAGGACACCGCCGTGGTGGTGGTGGATCAGGGAAAAATCGCTGGGCTCGTTTCCAAAATTGATTTAATCGACTACCTCGCCAAAAAATTCAAGGATTAAGCCCGGTTTACTTATTCTTTACCATCAAAATCTCACGCCTTGCCCGTGGGCCAATATTTCCTATCTTTGCGCCCGTGTGAAAGTCAGAAAAGAGCGGTGGTGAATGCCCCACGAAGATGATTCCGCACTAATTAAAAAGGCGCTTTCCGGCGATCAGGCCGCCTACCAGCGCCTTTTGGCCCGCCACAAAGCCGGCGTTTTTCACATCGTTTTCAAAATGGTGCGCAACCGGGAGGAAGCGGACGATCTGGTGCAGGAAACGTTTATGAAGGCCTTCGCCTCGCTGGCGAGCTACCGGGAGGAGTTCCGCTTCACCACATGGTTGTACCGCATCGCTGCCAATGCCGCCATCGATTCCTTGCGCAAGCAGAAAATCGAGGCGATGTCCTTGGATGAGCCGGTGGAAACGGAGGAGGGGACGGTGGGGCTGGAGATTGCCGACACCGCCTTTAACCCGGAGGAGAACGCCTTAAAGAAGGAAAAGGGGCTTTCCATTCTGGATGCCATTTCTTCCCTGCCGCCAAAGTACCGGGAGGTCATCGAGCTGGTGCACTTGAAGGAAAAACCGTACGACGAGATTGCCGCCATTTTGAAAGTCCCGGTCGGCACGGTGAAGGCCCGGATTTTCCGGGCACGGGAGCTGTTGAAAAAAAAGCTGAAATCGTTGCGAAGCTATTAAGCGAGGATGCTGTACACAGGGAAAAATCAATAATAAATGCAACTTTTTGCACTCCAAATTCGATATATATAGTGGTATGACAAAACGACCGGTGACATATGTCCTTGCCGCCCTTTTACTCTTCGGGGGCGCTATTTTTGCGCAGGATACCGTCCCGCAAACCACCCGGAAAAAAGCTCCCAGCCCACCCGCTCCGCCTACCGTAACGGTTGAAAATGAATCGGTGCGGGTAATCGTTGGCGAAAGCGAAATTATTGTGGAAACCCCCTCCGGCAAAACCAAAGCCATTCCCTTTCCACCAAAGGAACTGGAGAAACTGTCCCGATTAAAAGCGTTGGAAACCCAAAAGAAGTTTGAAAAAAGCGGTTTTGTTCTGGGGGATTCGGTCTTTTTGGAGGAACCGCCGGAGGTGGAAAAAAGCTATCGGTCGAAAATTTCCAGCGGCGACCGGGTGGCTTTCGGCCGCACCATACGGGTGGACGAAGATGAAGAGGTGACTGGCGACTTGGTGGCCATTTTCGGCCGGGCGGAAATCGAGGGGAAAGTCAACGGCGACGTGGTGGTCCCCTTCGGCTCGGTCTATCTGGGGGAGCGGGCCGAAGTGGACGGGGACGTGGTCTCCGGACGACTGGACAAGGAAGAGGGAGCGGTTATCCGCGGCAGTTTGGTTACCGTGGGGGTTTCCGACCGGGGAATTGGTGTCATCAAGGGGGCTCCGCCCACCTTCGTTTACAAGGGAAAACGGTATGACATTTACGACGACGGCCCTTTTTCCAACCCGCCGGTTTTTCTTTTGATAACCATCCTCTCCACTGGTGTTTTGCTTTTGATTTACATTTTGACCTGGGCCTTGGTTCCGCAGCGGGTGGAAACTGTGCGCAACCAGTTGACAGTAAACTTTTTAAAATCCCTTTTCATCGGTTTTCTCGGGCTTCTGGCCATCCTCCCCGTTTTTATTCTGCTTTTGGTGACCATCATCGGTATCCCGGTCGCTTTGATTGTGCTCCCTTTGGCTTTTATCCTTGCCACTTTTCTAGGGGACACTTCGATCGCCTTGGCCGCCGGGGAACGGCTTAAAAGAGCGTTGAATTTCAGCACCGATTCAAAAATCTTTTTGATTGCCGCCGGTTTGATTTTGCTGGAGCTTCCCTTCCTGCTCGCGGGCCCGCTTTTGATGATGGAAGGGGCGGCCGTGGGAATGGGTATTTTCCTTCTTGTTTTTGGCGGTTTGCTCAATCTGGTGCTCTGGATGGTCGGTTTTGGAGCCGTAATTTTGACCCGCTTCGGAGGACGGCCCAAACTTGCGGCTGCCGTACCGCCACCTCCTCCGGCTGCACCGGTGTTTCCGCAACCTTCAACCCCTCCCGCAGAAGCGTAATATGAAAATCACGCGCGTTTTACAGACGATCGTTTTCTTGATCGCGGCTTTGTTTGTGCAAACTGCCTTTGCCGGCCGCACAGTTACAGAGGAAAAGACAATTCCGCTGAAAAACGAAAAAACGCTGGAGACGACCCTCGATTTCGGCGCGGGGGAGTTGGAACTAAAATCAACCCGCAGTTCCGCCAACCTTTTCGAAGGCCGCTTCACCTTCCGTCCGGGAAGGATTGAACCGGAAGTCCGCTACTCAACAAGCCGCACGGTTGGGCGGCTGGATTTGGAGACTCACTCGATTAAGAAACTCTTTTCCGACCGGGACGCCCGCAACGAATGGGACCTGCGGTTTTCCACGGAGGTGACCCATGCCTTTGAAATCAACATCGGCGCCTGTGAAGCGAAATTGGACTTTTCCGACCTTTCCATTGAAGAGTTGAGCCTCGATTTGGGAGCCGGGGACTGCAAGGTGACCTTCAACACCCCGAATCCGGTTGAAATGAAAAGGCTGGAAATCAGCGCCGGCGCCTCCGAGCTGGTCATTCTTGGATTGGGAAACGCCCGTTTTCAACGGCTCGATTTCGACGGCGGGATGGGAGATTTTACCCTCGATTTTTCCGGCGATTTTGAAGGGGGCCGGCACGCCGAAATATCCGTGGGGCTGGGCTCGATTGAAATCCGCTTCCCGCCGGAGCTGGGGGTGCGGGTGCACAAGGACGGGGCTTTTTCCTCGGTCGATTTCGATCCCGATTTGAACGAGGTTTCCGACGGCGTTTGGGAGAGTTCCAACTACACCCGGGCCAAAAACCGGCTCACCATCGACCTCTCGATTGGCATGGGCTCGGCCGAATTGAAACGGGCCGAGTACTAATTTTACTTTTTCGGCCGGAAGATGTGCCGCACGGTGGCCGAACTGCCGTCCCCGATGAAAACCGTGGTGTCGAAGGCCAGCGGTTCCTTGCCGAAACCGGGGTGCTTTAAGCTGATTTTGTAGGAACCGGACTCCAGCGAGGTGTCGAAGGCTGGCCCTTCTCTTCCGGCCGGACGCCCGTCAATGAAAAACGAGGCCTTGGGCACGGCGCGCAGGCTTAATTCTCCTTTTGGCAAGGTATAAGTGACCGTGACCGGCTTGCCGGCGGGAACCTGGACAGTCTGCACGAATCCGGTCCGGTTGGGGACCTGCACGGAAACCGTGTGCGTGCCGGAAACCACCTCCAGTTTCTGGCCGCTGCTTGCTACCTGCACGTCGTTCAACAATACCCGCGCCCCTTTCGGCACTCCCTTTAAGGTTATCCACTGGGCCAAGCCGGGCAGCCGCAGCGTACCGAAATTTTTGCTCTCCCCTGGCGCCAGTTCAAACTGGATGGTGGTATCCCGGTACTCCTTGGCGGAAAGACGCAGCTCGTGGCGGCCGGGCGGGACGGAGACCGCTTCTTCCACGGCCACCGGCTGGCCGTCCAAAAAAACCTGCGCCCCCGCCGGATCGGTGTTTAAAGCAAAACTTCCCGCCTGATCCGTCAGCGGCGCCGCCTGTGCCCCGCCGGTAGCCAAAACATCCAGCTTTTGATTCTTTCCGGAAGCGATTTGCACCCCCTCCTGCCAGATAACCTGCCCGTCCTTTTCAACGGAAAGCTGGTATTTCCCTTCCGAAAGCGTTAGCCCATCGGAGGAATATTCTGTTTTCTTGCCATCCACTTTCAAAATTCCATCGGAAGGAAAGTTTTCCAGAACCAGATTCCCGGGAGGAGCAATCAGCCGGAATTTCTCATCCTTTTCCGGCCGGGAGGCGATCTTCAAGGCCACGAAGATCCCAATGAACCCCAAAATTAAAACCGCCGCAACGGCGGCCGCCGTCCGCTTCACATCAAGAGTAAAAAGCCTGCGCAGTGCCGATTCTTCCCCTTCTTTTTTCACTTTGGAAACTTTGCGTTTCCTTTTCTTCTCCGGCGGCAGGGCGGAAAGGGCGGAAAGTATCTCCTCTGCCGACTGGTAGCGGTCGGCCGGATTTTTTTCCAAGGCCTTCAAAATAATCGGCTCCAGTCCTGAGTGAATTTCCGGATTTTTGTCGGATGGGAGGGGCGGCGGCTCTTCGATATGGGCCTTCATCAAAAGAAAATGATTCTCAGTTTCGAAGGGAACGTGGTTGGTGGCCATCTCGTACAAGGTCGCCCCAAGGGAGTAGATGTCCGTACGGGCGTCCACCGCACGGTGCTCAATTTGCTCCGGCGAAATGTATAGATAGCTGCCGACGATCCGTCCAGTGGAGACGGTCTGGGCGCCGGAGCCGGAAACCTTGGCGATGCCAAAGTCCATGATTTTGACCGAGCCCTGATTGGTGACCATGATGTTGGAGGGCTTGATGTCCCGGTGAATGATGCCGGCTCGGTGGGCCATGGAAAGGGCCGGCAAAACCTGCTTCATGATGCCCACAATCTTTTCGGCTTTGAGCGCCCCTTCCTTTGATAGCAGGTGGTCGACGGTCTGCCCCTCGATGAATTCCATCGCCAAAAAGTTGTTTACCTCGTCGAACTCGTAGAGGATGGCGATGTTGGGATGGTTGAAGCGGGCCAAAGCTCTCGCTTCCTGGCGCAGCCGATCACGCAGCCTCTGGTCTTCGGTGATTTCCGCCAAAAGCACCTTCAAGGCCACCGGCCGGTCGAGGGTCAAGTCAGTCGCCTTATAGACCGCCCCCATGCCGCCTTCGCCCAGTTTCTCCTCGATGCGGTATTTGCCGACGATGTGCCCGATTAACAGTTCAGCCATTTCTTTCCATTATACTTTCGGCAGAAAATATACCAATCCAAGCCGCTCCCGCCAGCAAAAAAAGAGGCCGGGTATCCCGGCCTCTTTCGACGGATAAAGAAAGATTACTTGGATGTCTTGGCCTGACGGGGGTCATCCGCCGGGTTCACGTAGTTGATGGCCCAGGGCCCGATGCCGTGCACCTGCACTTCGGTTTCTTTTTTGGTCATGGCGAAATGGCGCGTGCCGGTGGCCATTACGGCAAATCCGCCCGGTGTGAGTTCTTTCATCACCTTTTCATCAAACTTGTCGCCCAACCCCATATAGAAGCCGCCCGAAATGACGGTGACGTGCTCATCGGCCGGGTGCCAGTGCGGCGCAACTTTGTAATTGGCCGGCACCTTAATCCGCATGGTAAACGGCCCCGCTTGGGCCGGGTCTCCTTCCAAAACGGCCAATTTGGCGCCCGAAGGCAAAGCCGGCGGAGCATCGGCCCACTTCAGCTCCGGCTCGATCAGCATAATATGGTCAGGCCTAGCTTGGGGTGTGGTCCCCGCCTGCTTATGCTCATCGGCCCAGGCAAAAGCCAGGGCCAAAACCGCCAATGCGGCTATGAAAACAGCCAATCGCTTCACGTCAACCTCCTTTGGTTTATGGTTTGCGGACCAAATATCGGAGCGAAACCACAAATTGTCAATTCCGCTCTATAACTGAAAAAAAGCCCCCCAGCAGAGGCCGGGGAACCAACCTTGGAAAGAATTTAGAACCGCTTAACCGGTCTATGGCAATATGGTTCCTTGCCGGTTTTGGCGTAGTAGTCCTGGTGGTAATCTTCCGCCACCCAAAACTCCTTGGCCGGGCTCAATTCGGTCGCCACCTTGAGTCCCTTTGCTTTTAGCAAGCCGATAAGTTTTTCAGCCGTCTTTTTCTGCTCCTCATCGACATAAAAAACCACTGATTTGTACTGCTCACCGATATCCGGCCCCTGCCGGTTCACCTGTGTCGGGTCGTGGATTTCAAAAAACAACTTGGCCACTTCCTCGTAGGAGGTTTTCGCGGGGTCGAAGGTCACCTCATTGGTTTCGATATGCCCGGTGTTGCCGTTGCAAACCTCCTTGTAGGTGGGATTTTTCTTGGTTCCACCCATATAGCCAACCTTCACATCAATTACACCCTTGGTCTGCTTCAAGTAATATTCCGTTCCCCAGAAGCACCCCCCCCCAAAATAGGCCTTTTGCATCTGCATTTTGGTTTTTCCCTCTGTTTTTGACGAACCCGTCGGTATGAATTTCAAGGAAATCGAATTAACGCAGTGTCGGGTATCTTTATCGGTGAACCCTTCACCCGTGAAAACGTGCCCCAGATGGGCACCACAATTTACGCAGATGATTTCCGTGCGCATCCCGTCCGGGTCGGGAATTCTTTTGACCGCACCGGTGATTTCATCATCGAAGCTCGGCCAGCCGCAATGGGAATCAAACTTGTCTTCCGAGCGATAAAGTTCCGCCCCGCAGCGCCGGCAGGTGTAGGTTCCACTCGTTTTGTTGTTGAGATACTCCCCCGTAAAGGGCATTTCCGTCCCCTTGTGGACGATCACCCGCTCCTCTTCCGGGGTCAACTTATTGTAGGTCACGTTCTTGGTCTCCTCCTTCTTCCCTTTCGATAAAACCAGCCCAAACACTCCCACTAAAACTACTGCCAGCCCCGTAAGTATAATGGTCGTTTTCATATCGGCAATAACCTCCACCGGACTTCGATTGTTCCGGTTTTTTTAAAGTTTAGCTCTTGATTTCTTTTTCTGATTTGCTGCAATTCCGGCTTGCATTATCCCAAACAGGGCCAATTTGTGTTTTGTTCCCTCTTATTTTCCAATTGACAGGCCAGACGGATAGTAGTAAAATGCCCCGGTTGGGAGGAAATGGCCATTGATAAAACACTTTGGATTTATATTATTGGGTTCCCTTATGGCGCTACCCGCATCGGTTTCCGCACAAACTGAAATGACCGCTTTTCAAAAAAGCTTGACTGAAATTGTCCAGTCCAAGGGGAAAGCCGCCGACTCGGCGCGCTTGAAACAGCTTTTTGATTTGCACTGGAAATATAACATGGAGGAAAACCCGGGGTGGGCCACCTTCATCGGCTATCCGGGGTTGAACGACAAATGGGGGGATCAGTCGTTTACGGCCATCGAGCGGCGCAAAAGAGAAAACCTTTCGATAATGGAAACCGTAAACTCCATTTCGAAAGAGAAGCTTTCCGAAAGCGACCGGCTAAACTACGACCTTTTCAAAGATAGAATCGCTTTGGATATTGAAGGGGCGGAGTTCCCCCAAGAGCTGATGCCCATTTCCCAGTTAAACGGTGTGCAACAGGACGTTGCCCAACTGCTTACCGTTGCGCCTGCCAATTCGGCCAAGGACTATCAGGACATTGTAACTCGGCTAAAGGGGGTTCCCACGGTGATTGCGCAGACGCGTGCCCTATTGGAAAAAGGGTTGAAGGAGGGGGTCACCCCGCCGCAGGTAACCTTGCGCGACGTCCCCCAACAGGTGCGGAATCAAATCGTAAAAAACCCTGTCGATGCGCCAGTTTTGATTGCTTTCAAAGAATTCCCCGGCTCGATTCCCGCCGCCGAGCAGGAAAAGCTCCGCAAAGAAGCGCATTCGATTTACAGCCGTGAAATCGTGCCGGCTTTTGAAGAGCTGGCGAATTATCTCGAAAAAACCTATATCCCCGGCTGTCGAGCCGGCATCGGGTTGTCGGAACTGCCCAACGGCAAAAAGTGGTACGCATATTTGGTCAAGTCGTACACCACCACGGCAATGACGCCGGATGAGATTTTCAACGTCGGGGAAAGTGAGGTCCGCCGCATCCGCGCCGAAATGGAAAAGGTTATCAAGGAGACCGGCTTTAAGGGAGATTTTGCCGCCTTTTCCCAGTTTTTGCGCAAGGACCCGCAGTTTTTCTTTACCAAACCGGAAGATTTATTGCAGACCTACCGGGATATTTGCAAAAGGGCCGACCCGGAGTTGATTAAGCTGTTTGGACATTTGCCCCGGTTGCCGTATGGAGTGAAGTCGGTCCCTTCGTATGCCGAAAAATCCCAGACCACCGCCTATTACGAGCCGGGCTCGCTGAAGGCGGGCCGTCCCGGTTACTATTTTGCCAATACCTATGCTTTGAACACCCGCCCCAAATGGGAAATGGAGGCCTTGAGTTTGCACGAGGCCGTGCCGGGGCATCATTTGCAGACTGCCATTGCGCAGGAGCTGGAGGAACTGCCGGAATTCCGCCGCTGGGGTTGGTACACAGCGTATGGTGAGGGTTGGGGGTTGTATTCCGAGGCCCTGGGATACGATATGGGCTTTTACGAAGACCCCTATTCTAAATTCGGGCAGCTCTCTTACGAAATGTGGCGCGCCATCCGCTTGGTAGTGGACGTGGGGATGCACGCCAAGGGCTGGAGCCGCCAGCAGGCGATTGATTATTTCACCCAGAACATCGGCAAAGCGGAGCACGACATTGTGGTGGAAGTGGACCGCTACATCGTTTGGCCCGGGCAGGCCCTGGCCTACAAAATCGGGCAGTTAAAAATTTCGGAATTGCGGGGTATGGCGCAGAAGGATTTGGGGGAAAAATTCGACATCCGCGCCTTTCACGATGTGGTTTTGGGAAGCGGCCCGGTACCGTTGAACATCCTCGAGCAGATGGTGAAGGACTGGGTTCAAAAGACTAAAAATAGCAAAAGCTGATTTTCTGCTTGTTAGCAGCAAAAATTTAAACAAAATCACAATTAATTTCTAATCTGCTCCAACAAGTATATATCTTTCGGGAATATTAAACGTAACCCTTCGCCCCATAAGCAAATCGGTTCCGAGCAGGCCATCGTAAATCAGGTGCGGCTTGAAGGTGACGCGAAAGTCCTTCTCGGTGGTGGATGGAACGTTCCAAAGGGAAATCGATGGGACGGTGGCGATATATTCAGTTTCAACGGCGCCAAACAAGCTTTTCCTCGTTCTCTTCTGCACCTCTTTTGAGGTTGTGTCAATACCAAAAGCGGGTATAAAACGGGCATCGAATACACTGGACGGAGAACCGGTATCGAGGATGCATTCCAATTTTTGCGAATCGGCCGCCTGAACATCCACAAATAAATCGAGCGATTTGCCCCGGTCATCGTGCAACCGGATAGGAGTGCGCTGCCCTGTTTTTAAGCGGTCGGCCAGAGTTTGAGGGGTTTCAAAAATCAAAACGGAATCGCGGAAATCGAGCGTGAAGGGACGGTCTTCAAAAAACTTCAGCGACAAGATACCGTCAATTTTAAACGAATCGAGCAGGGACCAACTCGCTGCCAACGGTTTTTCCTGCCTAAACCCGGCGATGTTCAAGGAGGGGATTTGAAACAGCCCAAAATCAACCCGTTCGCCCGTGTGCCGAAAACCGGTGAAGTTTCCCGCAGGAACGGTGGTCAACCGCCTACGCAAAGCATCCGAAATGGCATGAATACCTGCCCCCGTGTCCAGAATAAATCGCCCTTCGATGCTGTCAGCAACAAGAACATTTACTAGAATCAAGCCTCCCTCACTGATTTTGAGCGGGTGGGTATTTGACTTGGATTGGACTCTTTTGTTACAACCGGCAAAAAAGAGGGTAAAAAACGAGGTGACAACCAAGAATTTAAAGACGGTTTTCATCCAAAGCTCTTTCAACCCTTCGCGATGTAAAAGCCAAAATCGGAGAGGGAGGGATTCGAACCCTCGAGACCCGTAAGGGCCTAACGGTTTTCGAGACCGCCCCGTTCAACCGCTCTGGCACCTCTCCAGAAAAATCGGGCGGAATTTACGCGCCGCCGGTAAAACCCAAAAGCTTTTTCACCAGCTCCGGCCGGGGACGCAGAAACTGGTAGCCGAGCAGGTTGAAAACCAGAAGCAAAAGACCCTTCTCCACCTGCCCGCCCAAAACAAAATACGCAAATCCCAAAACGGCGGAAACCAAACAAAGCGCGTAAATGGTTATCGTGGTGCTCAAAAGTACGCCGGAAAGGGTGGCTTTGCGCGCCTCCGCCAGCGTGACCAAGCGGGTTGGGGTCAAAAGAAAGAAGCGCATCCAAGCCGCCACTCCCAAATCGGCCAGTGAAACAAGCAGAAAAAGGATAAAGGTGACGTTCAGAACCTCCGGCAGCACGTGTAAAACCGTGCCGGTGCCGGTCAAAAAATAGGCCACGAGCAAAAGGCCGGTGGGAACACCCAAATTCAAGAGTATCCCCCAGATTAAAACCCGCTTTAAGGTCTCTTCAAAAACTTGCCGGCTCATCAACTCCTGCATCACTACCCCTTATTTACGGATTTGTCGCGCAAAGTTTTGAAAAATTTCTTCAAAAGCGCCTCCGCTTCCGGCAGCGGCTTGAACTCGACTTTTACTTGATGGTTGAACTTCCCGTTGGCCAAAATATCCACCACCGAGCCGCAGGCGCCCGCCTTGGGGTCGCGGGCGGCAAAAACCAGCCGGTCGATGCGAGAGAGGATGGCCGCCCCGGCGCACATCACGCAGGGCTCGAGGGTGGAAAAAAGGGTGACGCCGGAAAGCCGCCAACCGCCCAACGTTTGGGAGGCGGAGGTGAGCGCAATCATCTCGGCGTGGGCTGTGGCATCCTTCAGCGATTCCACCTGATTATGCCCCCGGCCGACGATTTTGTTTTCGAAAACGGCGACGGCACCAACCGGTACTTCCTTTTTTTCAGCGGCTAAATGCGCTTCGACCAGCGCTTTTTTCATCCAGAAACTGTCGTCAACTGCGGGGAGTATAGCCATCAAGTCTGCAAGAAAACTGGTTTCAAACCTATCCGTAGCCAAGAAATTGAATCTTAAAAGCGCGCCCAGGAGGAGTCGAACCCCCAACCTTCTGATCCGTAGTCAGATGCTCTATCCAATTGAGCTATGGGCGCACAAGTTCATCTAAACCATTTCTCTTCCAACGCTCGCAAAACGCCGGACGTTTCCAGCTCGGCAAGCGCCGTATTGAACTTTTCCAGCCGCGGATCCCCCTTCCGCAGGGCGATGCCGTAATTCTCCGAGGTCAGAGTGGTATCCAAAAGCCGGGCCGTTTTCTTTAAGGCCACAAACCGGGCCGAAACCGGCCGATCGTTGATGATGGCGTCCAGCTTGCCGTTTTCCAAATCGATAAAGGCAGCCGAGATGGCGTCAAAGCTCACCACTTCGGCATCCGGCACGCTCCCAGCCAGCTTTTCGCCCGTGGTGCCCAGCTGCGCGCCGATTTTTTTCCCCTTCAAATCGGCAAAAGAACTGATTTTCCCCTCGCCTGTGCGGACAGCAATCGACTGCCCCGCGTTCATGTACGGCCGGGTGAAGTCTACCTCTGCTTCCCGCTCCGGCGTGATGGTGAAAGAGGAGATGATGGCGTCGTATTTGCCGGTTTTAAGCCCTGCGACGATGCCGTCGAACGGCACCTCGATATATTCAACGCGATACCCTATCCGGGCGGCCAAAGAATCCATCAAATCGATGTCAAAGCCGACGATTCTGCCGGTCTGGACGTTCTTGTATTCCATCGGCGGATAGGTGGTGTCCGTGCCGACTTTCAGAACCTGCGTCTCCCTTTTGGCGCAGGCCAAAGCCAATAACAAAAAAAGCCAACCGCATTTCTTCACAACCAAACAAAGATAATAAAAATCCCGCCGGTTTCAAAGAGAGCCAAACCGGCGGGATAATGGGGAATTATTTGGTTTCTGTCACAGTGTCCAAGTTGAAAATCTTGGCCCCGCCCCTCTCAAACCAGCGGCCAGTCAAAGCGACTTTTTTGCCCGCAAACGGCTGCAAATCGGCGTTGGCACCGGTGTGGCCCTTTACCACCAGAAACACGTTGCCTGTTTTATCTTCCAAAATTCCCATCGGCACCCCCCGCTTGGCGCAGGAAGCGGCGCAGGCGGCATGCTCCGGCCCTTTTGATTCGTGATCCACGTAGCAGGAAATGCAGATGACCTCTCCCACCAGCTTGGCCGCCGTTTTTGGAGCGGTTTCGGTTTTCCCCTTCGTGTCTGAAGCCAAAACCGCAACGGAAGCGAAAAGGAACGCCGCGACGGTCGCCGTCAAAACCTTTTTCATATTTCCTCCTTTTACGTTAAGCATGTATGATTCTACGCCGGCTAACCCAAACGGTTCACGACTGCTTAAACAGCGAAGGGAGAAATTCGACCGCTTGAGAAACCGGATCCAAATTGGGAGCGGCTGTGGGGGCCTCCAGCGACTGGGCGTCGAAGCCCCGTTGGCGCAAAATTTCGGCGAACTCCACGAAACCGTGCAGGGTATACACCTTTTCCGGCTGGGCTTCTTCCAGATAGGCCAGAAGCTGGGCGAAATCGGCATGGTCGGAAAGGGGCAAAACCTCGTCGGCCTGGAAGGACTGCCGGCTTCCCCCATCCAGCCCCCAGCCGGACAAAAAGAAACTTTTTTTGGGGGAAATTTGCGCCACCTGACGCGAACGCCACAAATACGGGGGTAAAATCACCGCTTTTTTGGCTGTGGACTGGTTGGATAAAACATCCAGTTTTTTGAATGCAACGCCGCAGCGCTCGTAAATTTTGCAGATGGCGAAAATGGAGGAATGGACGAGTACCGATATCCCCCGGTCTCCCAAAAGCTTAGCCGCTTCCTGCGATTTTCCCAAAGGATAGGCCAGAAATACGGGCGTTTTCTTCTCGGCGAACGCTTCCTCCACCTTGCGGCAAATCAAATCCGCAACTTCTTCTCGTGTGGGAAACTGGTAACGCGGCAGTCCGTAGGTGGACTCCATAATCACGATATCCGCTTTTGGAACTTCTGCAGGAGGCGAGGTCCAGCCGGGACTTAAGGTGAAATCCCCGGTGTATACGATACGTTTGCCGCGGTGCTCCAAAAGAATCTGCGCCCCTCCCAAAATGTGGCCGGAGGGGAAAAGTTCGATTTTTACGCCCTCAACGGTTTGTTTGCGCCGCAAAGGAAGCGCCCGTCCGGTCGTTTTTTTATAGCGGTGGCGGAAGAAAAGAAGCGTCTCGGGCGTGGCCAAAACTTTGCGGTGCGGAGCAATGTGGTCAAAATGGGCGTGGGAGACAAAGGAAAAATCCGCTTTAGTGCGGGCATCCAGAAAGAATGGCACCCCTTCAATTTTTATCCCCTTTTCGTACGAGATCATCGTTTGTACCCGATTTTGCGCAAAAAATCCTTCCGCTTCGTCACATCTTCGGCGGACTCGACCCCTTTGGGTTTAAAACCATCCACGACCCCCAATACGGCCCGCCCTTGTTCCGTTTCGGCCAGAATCACCTCCACCGGGTTGGCCGTGGCGCAGAAAATCCGGCAGACCTCCGGGCAGTTTTTAATCTGATTTAAAACGTTAATCGGAAAACCGCTTTTCAAGAAAATCAAAAACGAATGCCCGGCGGAGATTTTCAAGAGTTCCTGCTCGGCTTTGTTTTTCAATTGCTCGTCGTTGCCGTCGGAACGGATAAGACAGTGACCGGAGGCCTCAGAAAAAGCCAGTCCGAACTTTATGGCCGTTCCTGAACCTATCAGGATTTCATACAAATCTTCAACCGTCTTGATGAAGTGGCTCTGGCCGAAAATCAGGTTGGCATCCGCCGGGACGTAGACTTTTACGGAAAGGATGTTCATAGTTTCGCGTAATTTCCGATGCTATGTTTTCTTGATTTTTTGCAGGGCAATGGCTTTTACCTCAAACTGGTCCCCGACCTGTATTTGATCCACAACATCCATACCGGCGGTCACCCGGCCAAATATAGAATAGCGCCCGTCCAGATGCGGCTGGGGGGCATGGCAGATGAAAAACTGGCTCCCGCCGGTATCCTTGCCGGAAAGCGCCATCCCCACCGTTCCTCTTTCATACGTCAAATCGTTGTATTCGCAGCGGATCGTAAATCCGGGTCCGCCCCAGCCGTCCCCTCGGTTGCAGCCGTCCTGCAGCACGAAGTTGGGGACAACCCGGTGGAAGGCCCGCCCACTGAAGTAGCCCTTGGCGCAAAGCCGCCAAAAATTGGCGGCCGTGCGGGGGGCGCGATTCCCCAGAAGCTCGATGGTAAGGTCCCCCTGGTCCGTTGCCAAGGTGACGAAAACTTTAAACTCCTGCAAACGGTGCACGTAATCCAGCACCGAATCCTCCTGGATGGCCGGCAGAAAGGCCCCCAGCCGGTTGGAATAATCTTTACCAAGCGATTTTCCCAGCTCCACGGCTTTTTTGCGTATCAGACGATCGGAATCGAACACGCCCCACTCCACGAGCGTATGCACCCGCTCGTCGTTTTTAGCCACAGATCCCGAGTCGACCAAGGCCTTGGCGGCCTCCAACCAGGAAAGCTTGAAATCAATTTCCCTCTCGTTAATGTTTTTCCGGTAAGCAGCGGCAATATCCGTCAAAAGCGAAGTGTCTTTTCTTGCACTCACAATTTCGCAGGCCACCGCCACCATGGCAAAATCCTCGCTGGCTATGCCGGACTCTAAATAGGTTCTTAAATCTTTATCCTTGTATTCAGCCATTGCCCCGAGCGCCGGATACCGCACCCGATAATCGGGGTCATTTACAAGTTTTTGCAATATTTCGAACGCCACCGGCTGGGAAACCGTACCCAGTCCTTCCGCCACTTTGGCCCGCACCCGCCATTCCGGATCGGCGGCCAAGGCTGCAAACTCCTTGACTACCGTTTCATTTTTGTACGAGGCAAGAGCCGCGGCCGACCAGAGTCGCAAGAATATCTCTTGCCGTCTTGCCATCTGCCGAATCAAGTCCAGTCCCATGGGATCTTTAAGCACACCTAAGGCTAGCGCCGCCTCAATAATCAGATGATTGTTCCCTCCCCGCCGGGCCATTTCGTCGGCCAAAACTTTCCTCAAAACCGGCGCCTGTTCGGTGGCTTCCATCGCCGCCAATGCCCGAAAGGCATTCACCCGTACCTTCCAGTCCGGGTCCGCTTGTGCCAGTCCAGCCACTTCCAAGGCGGCTCGTTTTACCTTGAGGGCTCCAAGGGGGCGGACAATCTGGGCGCGGACGTACTCGTCGGCATCGTTTATCGCCCGGCGCAAGGCCGGTATCGCCGCTGAATCCGGAAAGCGGGCCAATGACCAGGCCGCTCCAAAACGTACCCGGGGGACGGAGTCGAAAAGCAGTCGGGACAAGCTGGCCGAAAGCTGCCGGCTTTTAAACTTCCAAGCGGAAACCGCCGCGGTATAGCGAATTTCCGGATCTTCGTGCATCAACTGCCGGTCAATTATGTCGATGGAAGCGCTGTCGGCCAGTTTGCAAAGTGCTTCCAAGGCCCGGGCCGCCAATTGCGGCGGCCCGCCCAGGGCAGCCTCTTCCAACGCCGCGCGCGCTTTTCTGGCTCCCATCTGGCCTAAGGCAAAAGCCGCCTCGGTGGAAATTTCGTGGCTCCAGATTTTCAAGATGGGAACAAGCATATCGGCCGTTAGGGTATCGCCAATAATCCCCAAGGAGCGGACGGTGCGAATGGCCAGCTCCGATTCCGGGTTGGAGTTGGCGGTTTCAAGGTACCGGATGGCCTGCGGCCAGTTGACGGCCGAGCTGTCCTCCATCATCAAGAGGGAATCGTACTCCGCCCGCCAAGCCGCCTCGACGTTCGACGTGGCTGAAAGGAGCAAACTCGATGCAATGAAAGAAGCGAGCGCGCGGATGGCTTTCATAACGGATTAAAGATATGTTTTAGAATCAAAATGGAAAAGCACTCTTTTAACATTCCGTCTCCCAAAAAAGCTATGGCAAGAGGGTAAACCTTGCGTATATTTACAGGAAGAGGTTGGTGAATGAAGGGGTATCTCTGGTTTGGCATCGGGGCATTCGCCTTTTTTTGTTTTAAGGAGAACTTGATTGCCCAACCCATTTACCAACGGGAAATTTCCTCCATTCCAGTGGGCGATTCCGCCGGACCCGTCCCTTACCCTTTTTTGGGCGGCATCGACTCTCCCAAAGAGGCCTTGGTGGATATCGACGGGGATGGAGATTTCGACCTGTTCTTAATGATGGAGGATGGTCAACTAAATTTTTTCCGCAACACCGGAACGCCGGCCAGCCATAATCTCGTTTTGGAAAAACAGAGCTTAATGGACACCTCCGCCGGAAGCTGGTTTCGTTTTGCGGATATCAACGGGGATGGCAAAACCAACCTTTTTTGCGACAACGGCGCCGGCGGCCTGCGGTATTACCAAAATACATCGATAAATCCGGCCCAGACCGGCGGGTTGACCTTCGAACTGGTATCGACAAACTTTCAAAATGTCACGGCGGAGTTTAACAATATTCCGGCGTTCGCCGATTTGGACGGCGACGGCGATTTGGACTTTTTTGCCGGGCGGCAGACCGGGACGTTGGCTTTTTACCGAAACACGGGAACGGCGGCCTCCCCCAATTTTGTTTTTGTCACCGATTTTTACGACGACCTTTCCACCTTCGAAACCGCCCCGCCCTGCACGGCCTTGGCCGCCCGGTCAGCGTTTCGGCCTAAAAGTCTGCCCTTCCAATTATTCTCAACGAAAGGTCCTGAAAAACCATCCGGCCACGGCGCCAACAACATCGAGTTTGCCGATATCGACGCCGATGGCGACTACGATTTCTTCTGGGGGGACATCAACAACATCAACCTGTATTTCTTCGAAAACCGGGGGAATGCGGCCGTCTCCGATCTGGTAAAGATTTCCAATTGCTATCTTCCCTTTGAGACATTCGGCTTCAACGCCCCCGCCTTCGGCGATTTGGATGGGGACGGCGATTTGGATGCGCTTGTTGGCGCCGCCAATCCGGGAAACAACATTGATAATGTAATCCATCTTCTAAATTTCGGCACACCGAACGAACCCAATTTCATCACCTTGTCCAAAAATTTTTTGCGCGGCGTGGATGTCGGCAGCTTCTGCTCCCCGCAACTGGTGGATATTGACGGCGACTGCGACCGGGATCTGATAACCGGCTCCGCCAACGGTACGCTGTATCACTTTCGCAATCAAGGAAGCGCCGGGAACCCCTCCTTCGAATTGGTTTCGTCCGACTTCGGCAACCTGAATCTCGGTGCATTCAACGCCACGCCCATTCCGGCCTTTGCGGATATCGATGCGGATGGCGACTTGGACCTCTTCGTCGGCAAAGACGGCGACGGCACCATTTCTTTTTATCGTAACACGGGCACGGCCCAAACACCGGCCTTCACTTTGGTCACAGGCCAATATCTCGACCTGACCGTAAACACGCTTCCAGCCTGCGCATTTGCGGATATTGACGGGGACGGCGACTTGGACCTTTTCATTGGAGAATGGAAATTCACGGGCAACGCCAACGTCCGCTTCTATCAAAACCAAGGAACGGCTCAAAACGCCAACTTTATGCTGGAAACGGCCCAATTGCTTCCCTCCGGCAGTCGCATTCAAACCCTGCCAACACTGGCCGATTACGATAGCGACTCCGATTTCGACCTGTTTGTCGGAGCGCTGGACGGCACTGTTCAGCTTTTTCAAAACGACGGAACATCGGCTTCCTTCAGTTTTACTCCGGTGGTGGGCCCCTACGCAAACATTGATGTCGGTTTCTGGGCCGCTCCAGCTTTTTCGGATATTGAAGGCGATGGCGATTTGGACCTTTTCGTCGGCACTCGCCAAGGAGGAATTTTCTTTTATCGAAACCCCGCCCAAACCGCCTTGTTGAAAGGTGATGTCAATGCGGACGGATCGCTAACTCCGGCGGATGTTGTAGCACTCATTTACCGCGCTTTCGAAGGCACCTGCTTTCCGGCCCCCTTTCAGGCCGGCGATGTGACCTGCGACGGGAAAATAACCCCGGCCGACATCGTCCTGGTCTTATACATCGTTTTTTCCGGAGGACAAGCCAGCTGCTCTTAAAATCGCGCATCCTATGTTTTTTGTGAAAAACAGATTACCGATCTTGCTTGTCGCGGGGATCATAATGATTTTATTCACGGGTTGCAGCGGAGACCCACGGCTCTCCGTGCAGAACACCTACCCGGCCACCGTCTTCTATGAAATTACGATAGCAGGTGCCTCCTCCGCTTATCTCGCCGGACACATGGTTGGGAAGGAAAACAAAACGCTGACTTTACAAACCGGCAAAAACCTTTTTATTTTCGTGCAGCCCGATACCACCGGCAACCAGCAGAATTTTGTTACGCTCGATTCCTTACTTGCCGAAAACGGGAAAAAATACTTGCTGGAGCTCAATCCCCAATATGTCTCCGGCCATCAGCATGGCAGCCCCCGGGCAGTTGCAAATAAAACGGTTGAAATCCACTCCCGGGGCAATCCTTTGAGGTAGTCTTGAATCTTCTTTCTTCTCGGATAAAAGTTTTTCTTCTGGCTGGGGTGTTGTACGGCTTCTTCTGGGTCATTTTCAGCTGCGGCAAAAAGAAATCGACCGAGCCAAAACCCGGAGGCCCGACCATCGATTTTAATACTGAAATCCTTCCGATTCTGCAAACCCGCTGCAACACCTCCGGCTGTCATGGCGGCCAAACGGTGACCGATACGGCCGGGGGGCTGGTTTTTTCTTCGTTTGAAACGATGCGGCAGACGGTGGGACAAAGAACCAGCTGGACAAAACCCTTGATTATTCCCGGTAATCCTGATAGCAGCCATCTGCTTTTGACCATTCGGCAATCCCGGCCATTCGTTATGCCTCCTGCGCCGTTACCCCCTCTTCCACAATCGGAAATCGACAAGGTTTCGGATTGGATTAAGCAGGGCGCCCGGGGCCCCGGCGGCAAAAAGTTTCCGATTTATCGCGAAGGGAAACTTTACGTTGCCAATTCCGCCGACGGCCGAGTGGACGTAGTCGATTTAAGCATGAATTACAAGGTCGACACCATTGCAACGACTTTTCCGGGAGAGAATCCGACCATCGTACAAACGCACCATATTGCCGTATCCCCGGACAAGAAATTTATTTATGTGACCAACGCTTGGGCCTTCGGACATATTTTGAAGATTGATACGCAAACCGACTCCGTGCTGGCCCGGGTGCGCGCCGGCTACCAACCCGCCGATATAGCAGCTTCTCCCGATGGACAATACGTCTACACTACGGATTACAACCTGGGTCTTAACAGCACTTCGGTTATTCGAAAATTTGACACGCAAACGCTTGCACTGATCGACACGTTTCTTGTTGGCAAAGCCCCGCATGGGGTTGCAGTTAATAAAAACGGAGAGCTGGTTTTGGCGCCGTCCCAATTTTCTGACGATTGTTGGTTCATTTATCCAGAGGGGGATTCAACACTACGGTTGCGACTTTCACTCGGCGTATCCCCAAATCCTACGGTTACCTCCCGTTTTTATGGGCCATTTGGCATTCTCTTTTCCAAAAATGATAGTATGGCTTACATTTCATGCATTGACTCAACTCCCTCTCACCCCAATCACCAGATTCGAATCGTGAACACAGCTACCCGTCAAATTTCAGATATTGACTCAATTCTACTTAATCCGGATCTGGGCAAAAACCCATATATGTTGGCCCTGAACACCGGGGGTGATATTCTTTACACGGCCTGCTGGGGCTCCAATACTCTGGCGGTGATAACGCTGGCCACTAAGACCGTGACCTATATACCAGTTGGGCTCCGACCTCATGCTCCAGCCCTTGTCACCGACAGTTCGATTTACGTAACCTGCGAAGGGGATCACGTTACACCTTACAAAGTTTATGTGGTCAACACTAATTCTCAAACTGTCGTAGATAGTATTGATGTTGGCCGTTATCCAAATGGCATAGCAGTTTTAAGACCTTGAATTTGGGATACCAAAAGTTCAATGTGGGCCATTAAACGGGCATAAAATTCGCTGTAACTTATTGAGATGAAACGGCTTCTGTTATTTATTTTGGTGCTAACCCCTTATGCCGCTTATCCCAAGGCAGTCTTAAGTCCCCCACTTCAAGCGCAACTGGATTCGCTTCCTATGCAAGGAGTTATCGAGGCCTTTCTAGTGGTTAAAAACCGCGCACCAATTGGAGCTTTGAAGGCCTCGCTCCCGGAGGCCACCCGGCAGAAACTGCACGTGGAAGTTGTCACAAAATTAAGGGAAACGGCAGCATCCTCTCAAAAGAAATTGTTGGAGCAGCTTGCCGCCGAAAGAGCAGCTGGACGGGTTTTCGCCTTCAAAAGCTACTGGATTGATAATTACCTTTTTGTCCGCTGCACCAAGGAGGCCCTGCTACATCTGGCCGAACGAAACGATATTACAGAGATTTTTGAAAATGCAAGATTGACCCTTGTTGCCCCCGTAGAAGAGAGCGCGCCCCTCGTTTCCGCACCCACATCCCTTACCGATTCCGGGCGGGCCCAACCCAATCTGGTGGTCATCGGTTGTCGGCAAATGTGGAAGCGGGGTTTGACCGGGAAAGGACGGCTGGTCGCCACGTTGGATGTCGGCATCGACGGCAACCACAGAGCTTTGAAGTCCCGCTGGCGCGGCCGCCGTCCGGGAGTAGACCACGAAGCCGCTTGGTTTGACCCGGTACAAAATCTTCCCTCCCCGCATACTTTTCTAATCGACAAAAACCACGGCACCCACGTCATGGGAATCATTTGTGGTCTGGATACGACCATTGCCAGCATAATCGGAACGGATACCACTATTTTCGTCGACACCTTAGGAGTGGCGCCAGCGGCGGAATGGATTTCCGCCGCCGTGATTGACGTCGGCTGCAATGCCAGCGGCATTTTGGACGCTTTGGAATGGGCCGCCGACCCGGACGGTAATCCCAATACGGTCGAAGATGTGCCCGATGCGGTAAACAACTCCTGGGCTTATCCCACCGCAGGGGGCGGCAGCAATCTGGCCTGCCATCCCTTCTTCTGGCAAGTGATTGACAATTTGGAAGCCGCCGGTGCCGTGGCTGTTTTTGCCGCCGGCAACCGCACCCACGTTTTTTCCCGCAGCATCGGCAACCCCGCCGACCGCGGAACTTCCTCTTTTTCCAGTTTTGCCGTGGGCAACTACGCGGTCAACAGCTTGATGGTGGACTCTCTGAACCCCGACTCGGTGGTGGCATTCACCGGTCAGGTGACGAAGTCCTCTTGCATCGGCCCGACACTCTGCGGCCCCGACAGCCTGAAGCCGGAAGTGGTGGCCCCCGGAAACGGGATTTACTCCGCCTTTGCCGGTAACCAGTTTGGGTATTTGACGGGGACTTCTATGGCGGCTCCTCACATAGCCGGTGCGGTGGCTCTTCTGCGGCAGTACAACCCCAATTCGACCGTGGATACCATCAAATGGGCGTTGTCGATGTCGGCCACCGATGTGGAAGCCCCCGGTCCGGACACCATATCCGGCTTCGGGCTCATAAACATCCCCAAGGCACTTTTCTTGATCCCCCCCAATTCCGGCGTTCATGCGTACGTGAAGGCCGACAGCATTGCCGATTCGACCGGTCGTGCCCCCTATGCGGGCGGAACTTTTAACATTTTTCTGACGCTTGCCAACAACGGCATCGACACGGCTTTTGCGCTTTCCGGTCACTTGAGCGCCGCCGATGCCAAAAGCACGGTGCTGGAGGACTCGGCTTTCTTCGGTGACCTGCCGGCTGGTGGGGCCGCGTCGAACCTAGGGCAATCGTTTCGCGTTCAACTTTTACCCAGTTTGAGCGCGGGAGAGCGGTTTCGATTTATCCTTGATCTTTCCGGCGGCACCGGATTTGCCCAAACGTTGGAACTCACCTTTACGGTAGGAGAACGGCTGGTAAAAAACCTGTTTCATCATCGCAACGGCAATGTGGAGTTCACCCTTTCCAACTTTGGTGCCTACGGGTTTGAAGGGGACGCGCTTGAAGCCCGTTCCCTGCCCGGATTCGACGAAGGGTTGGGGTTCGAGCGAAAAACGGAAATCAAAGTGAGCCGGCTTTTTGAGGGCTCCTTTTTGGCCGGTCTGAATGATTCAACCGTTTCAAACACCGCTTCCAACGAGTTTTGTTGCTACCCGCAGATTTTTCAGGCACCGGATGCTGATTTTGCCGTTCATTTGGGAGGGAATTTGCAAAGTTTTGAGCCGGGAGCTTCCGGCGGCGCTGAAAGTTTTTCCGTTTTCGATGACTCGCTGGCCAAATACCCGTTCGGCTTGGTGGTTTCGCAAAAAAGTTACAGTTTCGACAGCGCCGGGCAGGATAATTTCGTGCTTCTGGCGTACACGCTGAAAAACGCAAGTAGCTCGACTTGGAACGGCCTCTATGCCGGGCTTTTCTTCGATTTCAACTTCTTCAATGAGTTTGGAAATTATCTGGGGGACAAAGCAGGCTTTGAACGCGGTCTTGCTCTGGGCTACGAGTACCACGAATCGGCCCCCGCCTACCGGGGGATCGCTGCGGCCGATACGGGAGGGCTTTCAACCTTCAAGGCGGTACGAATTTTTCCCGGGATTGCAGACGGTTTCACGCTGGCGGAAAAATGGCAGGCCTTGACCTCCGGTTTTACCGACACAGTTATAGCGACCGCCACGGATGCTGCTTTGATGGCCGCTAAAGGTCCCTTTACGGTTTTGCCCGGGGACTCGGTCCATTTTGCCTTCGCACTGGTGGCTGCCACCACCTTGGACAGTTTGAAAAGCTACACCCAGACGGCACAAAATATCTACCGCCGATTGACCTCCGTTAAAGGTGACGTGAACGCCGATGGATTTTTTTCCCCCGCCGACGTCGTCTTGGAATTGAACTGTGTTTTTCTTTCACAGGGAGATTGCCCGCTCGATCGTACCGATCTGGACTGCAACGGGATTCTGCAAATGGCGGATGTAGTCTGGGCTGTCAACCGGGTGTTCTTGGCCATTCCACCTCCCTGTCCGTAAATTATTTTCTCTGACAACGGGGGCAAAAATGAGTGGAGCGCTGGGCTATCGTGATTCGTTCTATTTTTCGACCGCAAATGGGGCAAGGAAGTCCGGTCTTTTGATATACTCGGTGTTCGATTTGAAAATATCCCCGCTGTCCGTCCACAGCGGAATAATCCCGGATGGAACTACCCCCCGCCCGTATAGCACCGGCTAATACCTTCTGCATGGAGGAGTAGAGCTCGGACAATCTATCCTTCGAAAGCCGTGAGCTGTGAGCGGCGGGATGAATTTTGGCCAGGAATAAGGATTCGTCAGCGTAAATGTTCCCCAGACCCGCCACCGCGGTTTGGTCCAAGAGTAACGACTTCAAGTTTTTTTTTCTTTCTTTCAATCGTTGAATAAATCCTTCGGACGAAACCGTCAGAGCATCCGGCCCCAGCCGGGCATACTCCTTTAACCCGGTGAGTTCCCCTCCGCGGAGCAGTTTAAGTCGTCCGAACCTCCGCTGATCGTAAAAAACCAGCTTTTTTCTCAAGGGTTGGAGTTCGAAAACCGCCCCGTCGAACTTTGTTTCCGGTTCGTCCGGGGACAGAAGCCAGAGTTTTCCGGTCATCATAAAGTGCACCCACAAAATCCAGTCCCCCGAAAGCACAATTATGATTTGTTTTCCTTTCCGGTTGACGGACTCGATGGTTTTCCCGGAAACTATGGAAGAAAAGTTTTTGGGGTTAACCCGGGCAAGCTGTTTGGTTAAAAGCCGACCCGAGGCAATGCGCTGTCCGACGATTGAATTTCTAAGCCCAGCGGCTACTGTTTCCACTTCCGGTAATTCCGGCATGCCCGAAGTATAAAGAAAAAAGGCCAAAATAATAAACGGGAACCGCGGGTTTGGATTTCCGGTTCGGTTGTGTTAGATTGATTAGGGTAGTTTATTAAGGAGAAAAAATGGAAAAACGCCCGAGCACCCTGAAGGAACTGAAAGATTCCGGGTATAAAATCCTGCCGGTAAAAGAGGAAATCCGCAAAAACGTAATTTTGAAGCTCAAACGCAAAGAGGAGCTTTTCCCGGGTATCGTGGGGTACGAAAAGACCGTGATTCCCCAGTTAGTCAACGCGCTTTTGGCCAAGCACGACTTCATTTTATTGGGGCTGCGCGGCCAGGCCAAAACCCGCATCCTGCGCCAGCTTCCCAACTTTCTGGATGAATTCGTTCCCGTCATCGACGGCTGCTCGGTGAACGACAATCCCTTTCAACCCTTCTGCGCCCGCTGCCGGCGCCTTTCGGCTGAAATGGGCGATAAACTTCCGATTACATGGGTCCCCCGCGACCGGCGCTTTCAGGAAAAGCTGGCCACCCCGGACGTTTCCATTGCCGATTTAATTGGCGATATTGACCCGATTAAGGCCTCGCGGGAAAAACTGGACTTCTCCAGCGAAGAGGTGATTCATTACGGCATCATCCCCCGCACGAACCGGGGCATTTTCGCCATCAATGAACTACCGGATTTGCAACCCCGAATCCAAGTCGGGCTTTTGAACATCCTTGAAGAAAAAGATTTTCAGATAAAGGGTTTTCCCGTGCGGATGCCGCTCGACATTCTGGTCGTCTTTTCCGCCAACCCGGAGGATTACACCAATCGGGGCAACATCATAACCCCGCTAAAAGACCGCATCGACTCGCAGATTACCACCCATTATCCGGCCTCGGTGGAGGATGCCTTAAAAATCACGGAACAGGAGGCCTGGACCGAGCGGGGGGCCAAGCTGGAATTGCCGGACTTTTACAAATCCGCCATAGAGCGGATTGCCTTCGCCGCCCGCAAGAGCGAATTCGTGGATCAATCCTCCGGCGTTTCCGCCCGTCTCTCGATCTCGGCCTTGGAAAACATTGTCTCCAACATGGAGCGCCGGGCGCTCAAAACCGGGGACAAAAAACTGTATCCGAGAATCTGCGACCTGTACGCGGCACTCCCCTCCATTTCCGGTAAAATCGAACTGGTATATGAGGGGGAGCAGGAAGGGGCCGCTGCCATCGCTGCCAACTTGGTTGGCCGTTCGGTAAAGGAACTGTTTTTGGTCCACTTTCCTCCCCCGCGGAAGCCCAAGCAAACCGTCGAAGAGGAAGATTACACCTATTCGGAGGTCTTGAGCTATTTTTCCAACCGGCACCAGATCGAGCTGTCCGACGAGTCCCCCTTCGAGGAGTATTCTGCCGCCCTGCACAAGGTGAAAGGGTTAAAAAAGCTTGCCGCGGCTCATTTTCCAACTACCTCTCAGGAGGAAGAGGCTTTGGTGATGGAGCTTATCCTGGAGGGACTGCACCAGCACAACCTGATTGCCAAGGAGCATCTGGAAAAAACCTACCGTTATTCGGACGTTCTAGCGACGATGCTGAAGGACATGGAGGAGGCCGACTGACATGCGGGTGCGCTATTCCAAGTACGACCTGGAAGCCCTCCGCAAGCTCAAGGATTTCTCCGAACTGTTGAAGCTTTTCAATTATTTGGTTTTGGCCTCCTCCGGCGACGTGGAGAAGGTCCTGCGGTACATGAAGATGCTCCAGAAACAGGGATATTTGGACAAAAGCTTCAACCTGGACGATTTCGTCAATCAGATGGGGGAGGAAGGGTATCTCCAAAAAGTCAAAAACCGGTTCTCATTGACTCCCAAAGGGGAGCGGAGGATCCGGCAGGATTCCTTTCGGGCGATTTTTTCCAACCTGAAAAAAGGGGGGTTCGGCAACCATCCCATTCCCCACGAAGGGGGCGGCACGCGCGAGCAGCTGCCGGAGAAGCGCCCCTACGAGTTCGGGGACGAGACGGAGAACATCGATTTTCCGGCCTCCATAAAAAATATAATCCAACGTGCAGGGTTGAGTTCCGATTTTGCTTTTGAGGAAGCCGACTTGGAGGTCTTCGAGACTGAATCGGTTTCTTCCTGCGCCACCGTTTTGCTTCTGGACATCAGCCACTCGATGATCCTGTACGGGGAGGACCGCATCACCCCCGCCAAACAGGTGGCCCTGGCCCTGACCGAACTGATCATGAGCCAGTATCCCAAGGACAGTTTGAACGTCGTGCTCTTTGGCGACAACGCCAAGGAGGTTCCCATCAAGGAGCTGGCGTACGCTTCGGTGGGGCCGTTTCACACCAACACCAAAGCCGGGTTGATTCTAGCCCGTCAAATTCTGGGACGCAAGAAACACCCCAACAAGCAGATTATCATGATTACCGACGGCAAACCCTCCGTGATTATCCGTCCCAACGGCACCATTTATCGAAACCCGGTCGGGCTGGACCCCGTCATCGTCAATCGCACGCTGGATGAAGCGGTGATATGCCGCAAGAGGAAAATACCCATTACCACCTTTATGATCGCTTCCGACCCATACCTGCAGAATTTCGTGGAGAAGCTTACAGAGTTGAACAAGGGGCGGGCTTACTTCACCACCCCGGACCGCTTGGGAGAGTTCATCCTTTGGGATTTTGTCGCCAACCGTCGTAAGAAAATCCGATAATTTTTTTTCGCGTCCCAGATTGGTTACGCCCCTTTTCTTAGTTCGAAAACTGTGATATCTGTCACTTGACAATTTACCCAACGGTTGGCTATTTTCGCCTCCGCAGGTAGGGAATAAAAAAAACATAAACCAAAGGAGGAGATATGAAGAAATTAGGCCTTACCGTCGTGGCAATCGCCCTGCTTTTGACAGCAGTTGTCGTCTTTGCCCAGTCCGGCGGCAAAGGGAAAGCAACCGGCAAAAACACCTGGAGCTTCAATGCCAAAATCATCGAGGCCTGTTCCTGCCGGCTGATGTGCCCCTGCTATTTCAACACTTCGCCGGACAAGCACTTCTGCCAGTTCAACAATGCGTTTAACGTTCTTTCCGGCCAATATGGGGACACCAAACTGGCAGGTGTCAAATTCTGGGTCTCCGGCGATTTGAGCGACAACTTTGGCGACGGCACCGGGGTTTGGGCCGCTTTCACTTTCGATCCGGCCACCACACAAGAGCAGATAGACGCCATCACCAAAATCGTACCCAACATCTATCCCTTGAAATTTGACCAAACCTTCTTGGACAAAAAGCCGATAAGCTGGGAAATCAAAGGGGATAAGGCGACTGCCAAGATTGGCGACGGGACGGAGGGGATGGTAGAACTGGCCGCCTTCAAGGATGCCGCCGGCAAAAACACGGTCATAAATAACCTGACCTACTTTGGTGCCAAGTCCAACAAGGGCTTCCAGCTCCATAAATCCAAGCATCATTACAAGGCCAACGGCCACGACTACGGCTTTGAGGATGCCAACGGCTTTGTTATAGAAATCAGTTCCACCGGCGAAATCGCCGCCAATTAAATCAGGTCATTACCTCTGCACCGGGGCGGGTGAAAACCCGCCCCGTTTTTTTACAACCCCTTGATTTGCAACGGCTTAAAAATCACTCTTTTTACTTGCACTGTTTCTGTTCTCTACGTATTTTAAATGCAGGCACAGGCACAGTTGAAAAGGAGGAATTATGGCTAACAAGTCAGGATTCGCCGCCAAGTCCGCAAAGGTCTTTCTAGCCACCCTTATCGCTTTTTCCCAAATGAATAGTTGGGGAATGGGGGGTGACAAAACCACATCCTCGCCCGGCGGAGTGCCGGCGACTCAATTCAAGCGACCAAGCGCCCGAAAAGCCGCCGGTGTAGGCAGCTGGAACATTAACGCCAAAGTCATTGAGGCCTGCTCCTGCCGGCTGATGTGCCCCTGCTACTTTAATAACTCGCCGGACAAACACTTCTGCCAGTTCAACAACGCCTTCAAGGTTTTTTCCGGGCACTACGCGGGTGTCGACATCACCGACGTCAAGTTCTGGGTCTCCGGCGACTTGAGCGACAACATTGGCGACACCACGGGGCTTTGGGTGGCACTCACCTTCGACCCGGCCGCTTCGGATGCGCAAATTGATGCCATCACTAAAATTATCCCCCACATTTACCCGTTGAGATTCGAGCAGACCTTTCTGGATAAAAAACCGATCCGTTGGGAAATCAAGGGGGATTTCGCCACGGCCAAGCTTGGGGACGGAACGGAGGGGATGGTGGAGCTGACCGCCTTCAAGGAAAAAACTACCGGCAAAACGACGGTCATCAAAAACCTGAATTACTTCGGGGCCAACCAGAACAAGGGGTTCTACTTGTACAAGTCAAAACATCATTACAAGGCCAACGGACACGAATACGCTTTTGAGGATGCCAACGGTTTTGTAATCGAGATATACGCCTCCGGCGACCTGCCCCAACCCCATTACTAAAAAGAACGCTTGTCGCAACAAAAAAACGGGACTGGAAACAGTCCCGTTTTTTTGTTTTTTAACCGAGCTCCAATGTTACTTTTTTTGAATTTCCCCTCCCTTGCCAATCCCTTTCCCCCCTTTTAACTTCCCGCCGTGAGCAATCTCTCAAAAATTAGGGCGGTTTTTTTCGAAAAGGAGGCGCTATGGAAAGTTTAGGCATCAGTTGGCCTTTGGCGATTTTCGCCGGGATCGTCGTCATCATGCTTTTTTTCATCGTTATCTCCCGGCGCTACGTCAAAGTCGGCCCCAATGAAGTTCTGGTCATCTCCGGCATCAAACACCGGATAAAGGATGACTTCGGCAACAAGCTCACGGTCGGCTACCGGTTGGTTAAAGGGGGTGGCACCTTCGTCATTCCGGTCTTCGAGCGGGTGGACCATCTTTCGTTGGAAATCTTCACCTTGGACGTCTCCACACCGGAGGTTTACACCAAACTGGGGGTGCCCGTCCTCGTGGACGGTGTGGCCCAAATTAAAGTCAAAGGGGACGACGTTTCCATCCGCACCGCTTCCGAGCAGTTTTTGTCCAAGGGAAAACAGGAGATCATGAACATCGCCCTGCAAACTTTGGAAGGGCACCTGCGCGCCATTTTGGGCACGATGACTGTCGAGGAAATTTATTCCAACCGGGATGCCTTTGCCCAGCGTGTACAGGAAGTGGCCGCCTCCGATTTGGCCAATATGGGGTTAACCATTATCTCCTTTACCATCCGAGATATCAAAGACAAGCAGGGGTATCTCGAAGCGCTGGGCAAGCCGCAGATAGCGCAGGTCAAAAAGAACGCTATCATTGGGGAAGCAGAAGCCAACCGGGACGCCACCATCCGCTCCGCCCAGGCCAATCAGGAAGGCCAGACCGCCAAGTACATTGCGGATACCAAAGTAGCCGAATCGAATCGGGATTTTGAGATGAAGGTGGCGGAATACACGGCCTCCGTCAACCAGAAGAAAGCCGAAGCAGACCTTGCCTATGACCTGCAGAAATTCAAAACCAACCAGGCGGTGAAAGCGGAAGAAATCGCCGTGCAGGTGGTGGAGAAAACCAAGCAAATCGAAGTTCAGGAAAAGGAAATCGCCCGCCGTGAAAAGGAATTGAACGCCGGTGTCCAGAAACCGGCCGATGCGGAACGCTACCGGATTGAAACCTTGGCCACCGCCGAAAAATACCGCTTGCAGACTGAAGCCGCGGGGGAGGCGGAAGCGACCAAGGTGACCGGCTTTGCCCAGGCGGACGCCAACAAGGCCAAAGGGTTGGCGGATGCGGATATTATCAAAGCGCAGGGGGAATCGACGGCGCAGGCGATGGCGAAAAAGGCCGAGGCCTGGAAGCAGTACAACGAGGCCGCCATCGCCCAGTTCTTGATTGAAAAACTGCCGGAAATTGCCCGGGCGATTGCCGAACCCTTGTCCAAAACCGAAAAGATTGTGATTATCAACTCCGGGGACGGCGGGGCGGGGGCATCCAAGGTAACCCGGGATGTCACCCAGATCATCGCCCAGCTCCCCCCCGTTATCGAATCCTTGACTGGGTTGAAGTTTGAGGAGATTTTGAACCGGATACCCAACATCAACAAAGAGAAGCAGGCCACAGACGGAAAGTAACTTTCTCGAAACACCGGGCGTCATCTTTCCGATTCCGATTTTGGAAACTTTGTGAAGCTTTTCCCGTAAATTGAAATCGGACAGGAGTGATGCGCTTGAAAAAACTGTATCGTTCCCGCAGCGACTGCCGACTGGCCGGCGTTTTGGGCGGCTTGGGGGAATACTTTGAGATGGATCCTACTTTAATCCGCCTCGCCTATGTCGTTTTTACCCTCACGACGGGGTTTTTTCCCGGCATCATCGGGTATCTTTTAGCCATTCTTATAATCCCGAAAGAGCCCTTGCCTGTGCCAACGGCAGTAGTCAATCCTGCCTCTCCTCCGGTGGTGACAAGCTAAATGCGTAAGCTCTACCGCTCGCGGAAAGATGCCAAGTTGGCCGGGGTTTTGGGCGGTCTGGCTGAGCATTTGGGGGTCGATTCAACCCTAATCCGGCTGATTTTTGTCGTGATGGCCATCGCCAGCTTCGGTTTGATGATATTGCTCTACATTCTGGCGATATTCATCTTTCCCAAAGAACCGCAAAGTACCGTTCAGGCGGGGACTTAGATGCGCAAACTTTATCGGTCGGAAAAAGATAAATGGATTGCCGGAGTTCTGGGCGGTTTGGGAGAGTATATCGGGGTGGACGCCATCCTTTTGCGTTTGGCTTTCATCGTTTTCTGTCTGGCCACCGGCGGAGTGCCCGGAATCATCGGCTACATTCTGGCCGTCATCATCATCCCCAAACCACCTACTGGTTCTCAGCCGCCACAGGCGGCGACCACGGAAGGAGGTACGACGCCCGTGTCAGAATCAACAGCACCCCAGAGTTCGGCCCAATCCAAAAATCCCTCAATGGTGGTTGGGCTGATATTAATCGGGCTTGGAATTCTCTTTTTGTTTAACAACTTTATCGACATCCATTGGCATCTTTTCTGGCCCGCCATTTTGATTGTCATCGGCCTGGTCCTTTTGGGAAAGGCGTTGGCGGGGGAAAAGAAGGGCTGAAATGATTCTACGTTTGTTTGGAATCGGGATGCTGATGTTCATCTTGTTTTTCGCGTTTCTTTTTTCCCTCCCTTTTCTTTGCTTTTGGCCTTTCGGCTGGAACGCGCCGGCTGGATTGCTTTTTCTTTTGCTCTTGATTGGCCTCGGCGCATTGCTTTTAACGCGGGATAAACGGACGGGACAGTTAGTGTTCAGCTTAACTTTGCTTTTTGTCGGGGCTTCCTTTTTGGCCGACAATCTTTGGGATATCAACCTGCTGCGATTTTGGCCTGCGCTCCTGATCCTCTGGGGCTTGGTTTTGATTTTACAAAGGAGGGCGACCCAATGAGTCCGCGCCTTTTGCGTAATGCCTTGTTTCTCATTTGGCTCGGTTCTTTTCTTCTACTGCTGAATCTGGACCGTCTTTCCTGGAGTTTCTTCTGGTGGGTGGCTTTGACCTTTTGGCCCCTGCTTTTGATTGCTTGGGGTTGGGAGCGTATTTTTTCTTCTGAAAACCTCCGCCCCGTCGCTTATTTATCGACGTTGATACTAATGGGCCCCCTGGCGTACATCCTTTTTACCGCCGCCCGCTATGGCGCAAGTCATGAAAGCTCCTATCAGTATCTATTGGAAAAAAAACCGGAATGGAAACAACTGGAGTTGAATTTGAAGCTTCGTTCCAATGATTTGTACCTTTCCGGAAGCCCCAATTTCTTCGTGTCCGGCGATTTCGACTATTTATTGGCCCGGCCGGAGATTTCAACCGACGAGGAAGACGGTAAGCTCAAACTTTCCATTTACGACCGGGATTGGTTCTGGCCCTTGGGCCGTTGGCGGGCTTTTCGCGACCGGGGTTGGGAGCTTACGGTGTTCGATTCGATACCCGTTTCACTTTCCGTCAAAACCGGACGCGGTGAGGCGCGTCTTGACCTTCGTACCCTGCAGGCAGAAAAGCTAACCATCCAAGGTGTCAGCGACGACGTCTCTATCCGGCTGGCGCCGAAAGTCAAGGATATGGTCGTGGAATTGGAACTGCCGCGGGCCGACTTGGAATTCACGCTTCCCGACTCGGTTGGTGTGGAGGCGAACGGCAAAATCGATTGGGGCAATCTGGGGGGTTCCAACTGGCGTTTTACCCAGAAGGACAAAAGCTTCTTCTCCGAAAATTTCGACAAGGCCTTACAAAAAGTGCATCTCCGTTTTTCCAAAGAATCGGAATCTTTGAATCTGCGCGCCGAGTAATTTCTTTTATCTTCCGCAAGTGCCTCACCTGGAAACAGCCGGCCATCGGCTTTTTTATTTCGAGCGCGGAAATCAAGGAACGCCGCTGCTTTTTATCCACGGCGCCGGTGGGGCGCATTCCAACTGGCTGGCGCTGATTAAACAACTACAGCCCCGTCGCTGCATAACCCTTGATTTGCCTGGCCATGGTTTGAGCTCCGGCGACGGTTGCGACACGATCGAGGAGTACGCCGAAATCGTCAAAAGCTTCGCCGTCTCACTCTTTCCAAATGCAAAACCTGTCATTATAGGTCATTCAATGGGTGGGTTGGTGGTAACTTGCTTAGTATCTCAATATCCGGCCATGGTCGCTGGTTTGATATTGGTCTCAAGCGGCTTCTCCTCTCCCAAGCTGCCACCCTCCAAAACGCCAGCCAAGGACGAAATCTGCCGGATGCTCTATTCCAAAGAAGAGCTCATTCAAGAATGTAAGAAGCAGCGCCTGTTTATGCTTGACCGGCCGGAGGTATTGCTGAAAGACTTGCAGGCCAGCGCCCAGTTCGATTATTCGAAATACAGGGTAGGCGAAACAATTCCCAAGTTTGTCCTGACCGGTGAAAAAGATCGGCGAATTGCCCTTGAAGCAACCCAAACGGCAGCCGAATTCTTAAATGTACCGCCCGAAATAATCCCGGACTGCGGCCATATGCCGATGATTGAAAAGCCAACCGAAACTTCCCAAGCAGTGGGGCGATTCCTGGAAGACAGTTCCCTCTGAAATTTGACTTGTTGCGTTTTTCCCACCGAAAGCACTATCTTGACCCCGAAAGGAATCCTTTTATGAGACGGCTTATCATACCAGCGTTCGCAGTTCTAAGTTTGTGCATCTTTCCCTCGGCGCTATCCAGCAAGGAAAGCATAAGTTTCTACGAAGTGCCGCTGGTATGCGGGGCAGCCCCGGGCATCGGGTGCGGCAGCCGAGCCAAGCCGGCGCTTTTGGAAATGGAGAAGAACCCTGCCATCAAAGAGGTCTGGCTCAACCGGGAGGGGACGATTTACGCGGTGGTCTGGGCGGGAAGGCCGCAAACCCGAAAGGTGGCCAAGCCTATTCTCAAAAAGTTTGCCATCGAATTCAAGGAATTAAGCAGTAATGAAAAAGCAGGGCATCTCCAAAACTTCCGTCATACGGGGAAATGGTACCGGGGTGCGGCGGTTGACGAACTAAGCTTGGAAGAAGCCGAACGGATAGGAAATAATGTTGTGGAAATGCTTTTGCCAGGCGGCCATATCAACACGGAAGAAGCAAAAACCATTCGAGAAGAGGTAACCGCCTACTTCAAAGTGGAGCTAATCAAGGTTCGAACGTATGAGGAGCTTTGTCAGGACAGTGAAACAAAATTTCAGCAAGGAATTATTGCCATTGTTGAAAAACATCTGGGCAAAGCGCGCACCGACAAAATCGTCAAGTTGTGGGAAGAGCACCGGCTCTAACCCTTGAGCAGGGTGGAAGGTTTAGCGTTGCAAAAAAGCAGGAAAACGTTATATTATTAGCCGGATTTAAGGAGAAGGCATGGCACATAAGAAAGGTGTAGGTAGTTCCAAAAACGGGCGCGATTCCCACGGCCAAAGGCTGGGTGTAAAGCGGTACGCCGGCGAGGCCGTGCTGGGCGGCACAATTCTGGTCCGCCAAAAAGGAACCCGCATTCACCCCGGCGAAAACGTGGGAGTGGGGAAGGATTGGACTATTTTTTCCAAAATTACCGGCGTGGTGAAATACGAAACCAAAGGGGACCGCATTTTCGTTTCCGTCCACCCATAGGTAATTAATTATATTAAAGTTTCGGCAAAGGCAGGTTTCAAACCTGCCTTTTTTCTTTGAAAGCCGACCTTCCTAAAAATCCCCGGTAAAAATCTGATACAAGAGGTAGATATTAAGACCGATGATGATGGTGGCGGAAACATAAGCCAGTATATTCACCCACCAGCGGTTGACGTACTCTCCCATTATCTCCTTTTTGCGGGTGAACAGGATCAGGGGAATAATGGTAAACGGCAATTGGAAAGAAAGCACCACTTGGCTTAAGACCAAAACTTTGATGGAATTCACCCCTATATAAATTACGATCAAAGCCGGAATCATCGTAATCAAGCGCCGCATCCAGAGAGAGATTTTGATTTTTAAAAAGCCCTGAATCACGATTTGCCCGGCCAACGTTCCGGTGACCGAAGAGGAGAGACCGGAGCATAATAGGGCAATAGCAAAAGCCATTGACGAAAGCCCCCCCAATAGCGGTGTCAAGGTTTGATGCGCTTCTTCGATGGACTGAACCGGAATGCCGTTGGCAAAGAAAACGGCGGCGGACATAATCACCATCGCAGAATTGATGAACCAAGCGCCATTCAAGGCGAAGAGGGCATCCAAAAAGGAGAAACGAAACAGGTCTTTTTTGAAGGCGTGGTCTTTGGCCCACAAACGGGTTTGAATCACCCCGGAATGCAGAAAAACGTTGTGCGGCATTACCGTGGCCCCTATCATCCCGATGGCCACATAAATGCTTTTGCCGTCGATCTGCGGCACGAAGGTGTGGTAGGCAATCTGCCCCCAGTCCGGGCGGGAAAGCCAAACCTCGATGACATAGCAAACGCCGATGGTAGCCACCATCCCCAAAATGGCGTACTCCACCTTGCGATACCCCAGTCGCTCCAAAGCAAGAATCAAAAATACCGCGACTCCGGTGAGCAAGGCGGCCGGAAACATCGGGATATTGAAGAGAATGTAGAACCCCAAAGCCGCCCCCAAAAACTCCGCCAAGTCGGTGGCCATGCAGGCCGCCTCGGCCGTGAACCACAAAAACAGAGCCATCGGACGGGAATAATGTTTGCGGCAGTTTTCCGCCAAGGTCAGCCCGGTGACGATCCCCAGCTTCGCCGCCAACGTCTGCAACAAAATCGCCATCAAGTTGGAAAGGAAGAGGACCCAGAGCAGTTTGTAGCCGAAATCGGAGCCTGCGGCGATATCCGTCCCCCAGTTGCCGGGGTCCATATAGCCGACAGATACCAGAAAGGCCGGCCCCATAAAGGCAAAAATCCGGTAACGTCCTTCCGGCACCTTTTGCGGCACGGGGGTCAAAACGTCCGGGCCGGAAATTATTTTTTCGTACAGTTCCTTCGCCGTCATAACGCTTGCAATTCGGGGCTTTCCCCCTATCTTCTCCTTATCGGTCCCTTAAGCTGTAAAATTAAGCTTAATTAACCGATAGAATTAACTATGCTTAACCATATCTGTCAAGGAAATTAATGAAACCCTCCGGCAAGGCCACCATTACCCAAGAGGATTACTTGAAAACCATCTGGGAGCTTTCCCAAGAGGGAGGCAGTTCCTCCGGCTCGAAAATCGCGGCCGAGCTGGGAGTAACGCCTCCAGCGGTTTCGCTTGCTTTGCGGCGGCTGGCCAAGGAGGGGTATTTAAAGCTGGGAAAGGACGGCAAGATTTCATTGACCTCAAACGGACGGAAAACGGCGGAGGATTTGATCATTCGCCACCGGCTGATCGAAAAGCTTTTGGCCGAGGTCTTGGGGATGGAATGGTACAAGGTACATGAGGAGGCGGAAAAACTGGAGCACTCCGTTTCACCGGAAATGGAGGAGCGGCTTTTCAAGCTGTTCGGCCGCAACGGCACCTGCCCGCACGGCAACCCGCTCGGAAAAGCGGCTCTGCGTAAAATTGAAAACGCCGTTTTGCTTTTTGACGCCCCGAGCGGGCTGGATGCGACCGTTGTCCGAATCTACGAAAAGGACCGTACGTTTCTGGAATATCTCGACTCGCTCGGCATCACCCCACAGGGAAATCTTGAAGTACTCGAAAAAATGCCGGACGATACACTCAAGCTAAAAATCGGTGGCCGGGCGGTCACACTTGGCAAAAAGGCCTCCACCCGCATCTGGGTGGAGCCGAAAAAGTAACTCTCCTCAAAATTCCGTATTCCGACCCATTCGGTCGCCAATCCCAAATTACCCTTGATAAAATCGCTTCAAGCGATAAATTCCAAAACCTGTATGGAAACGACCACCGGCGCGCACCCGGCTGCCAAGTTTGGCACCACGCAAAGGCAGGATGCCTGGTGGGCGGCACCTACGGCCACACTTGTCTTGCTTTCACTTTTTGTCATCTACTCGACGTTCAGAGCCATTGAAAACAATTACTACATCGCCGGGCCGTACCTTTCGCCGTTTTACTCCCCCCTTTTGCTTTTTGACTGGTGGCCTCTTTCGCCGGCCTTTCTGATTCTGTGGGCGCCGGCCGGGTTCCGCTTTACCTGTTACTATTACCGCAAGGCCTACTACCGGGCCTATGCCGCCCATCCCTTCGCCTGCGCCGTGGGGGAAGCGCATCGGGGCTATCACGGCGAAACCAAGCTTTTCATTTTCCAGAACCTCCACCGTTTTTTGCTCTATGCGGCAATTATTGTCCTGTTCTTCCTCTGGTATGACGTGATAGAAGCCTTCAATTTTGACGGCGAGTTCGGAGTGGGACTCGGCACGCTCGTTTTGATGGTCAATACGGTGCTCCTTTCCGGCTATACTTTTTCCTGCCATTCTTTCCGGCATCTGGTGGGCGGCAACATCGACTGCTTTTCCTGCGCCAATGCGGGCAAAGTGCGCTTCACGCTCTGGAAAGGGGTCTCCAGCATTAACGAGCATCATATGCTCTGGGCCTGGACTTCCCTTTTTGCCGTCATGGCGGCCGATTTGTATGTCCGTCTGGTGGCCTGTGGCACAATTACTGATTTGAGGTTCTTTTGAGCTACGAAACCCACGAACATGACGTCTTAATAATCGGTGCGGGCGGCGCCGGCCTGCGGGCGGCGGTTGAGGCCGCTTCCAACAACCTTTCCGTTGGCGTGGTGTCGAAATCCCTTCTCGGCAAGGCCCATACCGTGATGGCCGAGGGTGGGATCGCCGCGGCGATGGCCAACGTCGATCCCAAAGACAGTTGGCAGACCCACTTTTGCGATACGATGAAAGGCGGCAAGTTTTTGAACAATTGGCGTATGGCCCAACTGCACGCCCAAGAATCGCCGGATAGAATCCGGGAACTGGAGAATTGGGGCGCTCTTTTTGACCGGACGCCGGACGGGGAGATTTTGCAGCGCGCCTTCGGCGGGCATACCTACAAACGGCTTTGTCACGTCGGGGACCGCACCGGGCTGGAAATGATTCGCACCCTGCAGGATAAAGGGGTGCACTCCGGCATCGAAGTGTATATGGAGTTGACCATCTTCCGGCTTTTCAAGGACAGCGGAAAGATTGCGGGCGCCATCGGCTACTGGCGCAAAACCGGCGAGTTTGTGGTCTTCAAAGTCAAAGCGATTGTATTGGCCACCGGCGGCGGCGGCAAAGCGTATCAGATAACCTCCAATTCCTGGGAGTGCACGGGGGATGGACATGCCTTGGCCTATGAAGCCGGGGCGGAGCTGATTGATATGGAGTTTTTCCAGTTCCATCCCACCGGAATGGTCTGGCCGCCCGGTGTGAAAGGGCTTCTCGTCACCGAAGGGGTGCGCGGCGAGGGGGGACTTTTGCGCAACAACAAAAATGAGCGCTTTATGCAGCGCTACGACCCGCAAAGAATGGAGCTTTCCACCCGCGATATGGTCTCCCGCTCGATTTACACCGAAGTGAAGGAAGGGCGCGGTTCTCCCCACGGCGGGGTTTTTTTGGATATCTCCCATTTGCCGGCGGAACGGGTGAAGAAGAAACTACCGAGTATGTATCACCAGTTCAAAGATCTGGCGGACGTGGACATTACCAAAGAACCGATGGAAGTCGGCCCGACCGCGCATTATATGATGGGGGGCGTACGGGTGGATGCCGAAACCGGCGCCTGTACGGTTCCGGGGCTTTTTGGCTGCGGCGAAGTTACCGGCGGAATGCATGGCGCCAACCGGCTGGGAGGCAATTCCCTTTCCGATTTGGTGGTCTTTGGCCGGCGGGCCGGGGCCGGTGCGGCCGAGTATGCCCGCAAGCTCTCTTCGTTCCCCACCCTCGATAGTGGTGAGCTTGAGAGGTCAGCCAAAGATATGGAGGCGCCGTTCCAGCGTTCGGGGAACGAAAACCCGTATCAAATTCATCGCGAATTGCAGGAATCAATGCAGAGCTTGGTCGGAATTTTTAGAACGGAAGGGGACCTGAAAAAGGGAATCAGTAAAATTGAGGAATTGAAACAGCGCGCCGCCAAAGTGGCGGTCAAGGGGGAACGGGCTTACAATCCCGGTTGGCATTTGGTGGGGGATTTGAAGTCGATGTTGACCGTTTCGGAAACCGTGGCAAAAGCCGCCTTGGCCCGTCAGGAAAGCCGCGGCGCCCACAGCCGCCTTGATTACCCCAATATGGATGAGAAATTCGGCAAGCTGAACGTGGTCGTATCGCACAAGAACGGGGAAATGAATATCTCGACATCTCCCGTACCGGAAATGCCGGAAGAACTGAAAAGACTTTTGGCGGAGAATAAATAATGCCGGACGTTCTCTTTAGAGTTTTTCGCGGGGATGCCAAAGGAGGACAATCGGTGGAATACGCCGTTCCGATTTCGCCGGGGATGGTGGTGCTGGACGCCATCCATTACATCCAGGGGTATCTTTCCCCCGATCTGGCCGTTCGCTGGAACTGCAAGGCGGCCAAGTGCGGCTCCTGCTCGGCGGAAGTGAACGGCAAGCCGGCCTTGATGTGCAAAAGCCGGCTCGATTCGTTGCCCACGGACAAACCCATCACGGTTTATCCGATGAAGACTTTTCCAATAATTAAGGATTTGGTCTGCGACGTATCCTGGAATTTCGACGTAAATAAAAAAATTCCTCCTTATGCGCCCATCGTGAAAAAGCCCAAGATTTTTCAGGATGACGTGGACCGGGTGCAGGAGTTCCGCAAGTGCATTGAGTGTTTTTTATGCCAGGACGTCTGCCACGTGTTGCGGGAGCATGAAAAGAAGGCCGAATTTGCCGGCCCCCGCTTTTTTGTCCGCCTGGCCGGGCTGGAGATGCACCCGAACGATACCGCCGACCGCTCCCAGTTTTTGAAGAACACAAGCGGGCTTGGGCTCTGCAACATCACCAAATGTTGCACGGAGGTCTGCCCAGAGGATATTCACATTACCGACAACGCCATTATCCCACTGAAGGAGCGCGTCTCCGATCGCTACTTCGACCCGGTTCGGTGGGTGTTGGGAAAGATTTTCGGCAAGAAGTAAAATGGAAGGCTGAAGCCTTCCGATACCTTAAAACTTCGACTTGTAGACCTATAAACTACTTAATGCGGCGTAGGCTGTGCAACGGGCAAGACTCTGCCAGAAGTCCAACTCGTGTTGTGTTACCTCAAAATAAGTCATAGGCTCATTCGGACCCTCACCCTTTCGTGCCCAAAATTCAATACCTGAAAAGTCATCTTTATAACGCCAATTTGAATGGGCAATCGCATTACGAAAAGCACGAACGGGATTGTCCAACATGAACTTACAACACTTCTTTGTTGTGCTTCCAGTTACTATAGCACTCTTAAGTGATTTAAAAAGAGATTCTCCCAGATAAACAAAGCAAATATAATTCTGAGTAATAACTTGCGCCCGTATTATGGCTGGATGATGAGGCAAGGTACGAACTAATTCCATCCAACTCTGGAATGCTACTATTTCATCGATTCTGTCCTTTATTGGAATGATGGAGGATTCTCGTAACTTTAATTTTATTTCGTCAGAAAGACCTTTTACCTCCTTCGCTATACTTGTGGCAAGGCAAGTGCTTTCTTCAATGGAAATTTTAAGGTCGTCTCTCAATCGAGGAGACCATTTTTGCATTTGGGCGTCTAGGAATTCCATTGGAGCTTCTAAAGCAGAAATATAGCTACTTCGCTTCTACTTCTTCGGGGGTTTCCAATTGAGCGGCGGCAGTAGCTTTGGAAGTTTCGCTGTGCTTGTTTCCGAAAATGGCTTTTTCAAGCTTCCTTAGTTTCTCGATATACTCCGGCAAGTTGGAAATAATCGCTTCGATTTTCTTGCTTTTCTGCATATCCCGCGCCGGAGAGCCCAAAACGATTTGCCCCGGCTTTATATCCCGGTGCACGCCCGACTGGGCGGCGATGATGGCGCCGTCACCGATGTGAATATGGCCGGTCAGGCCGACTTGTCCGGCAATGGTGACGTTTTTTCCCACCTCGGTCGAGCCGGAAATACCGACCTGCGAGACGATGATGCTGTTTTCGCCGATTTTTACGTTGTGGGCGATTTGCACCAGGTTGTCGATTTTGGTCCCCTTGCCGATGCGGGTCTCCCCCATCGTGGCGCGGTCAATGGTGACATTGGCACCCAGCTCAACGTCGTCTTCAATAACCACGATGCCAACCTGCGGAATTTTGTGATAGGTCCCTTTTTCCTTGGC
>Ga0073934_10000493_pt1 | contig 112697 bp, 106 predicted proteins | sample LarsenN4metaG_FD_76834 | JGI IMG/M metagenome (GOLD analysis project Ga0073934, IMG submission 76834) | Hot spring sediment bacterial and archeal communities from British Columbia, Canada, to study Microbial Dark Matter (Phase II) - Larsen... ...
GCTTTATCCGATAACCAAAACAACGAACGCGACATTCCCAACAGCCTCCTGCCTTAGCGAAGACCCCCTGAATCAATGTGTGCATACATTTTCAAGCGGCTGATTGGGTTTAGACCCTAGCGAACGCGCCGCAGCCGGATGACGATATCGACCCGGCTGATCTCCATGCCGGGAGGCGGTTCAGGCAGCGAATCGACCGACAGGTTGCGCGACGGTATGTCCATCACATCGTTGTCGTCCTCGACGAAGAAGTGATGATGGTCGTCCGTATTGGTGTCGAAATAGGTCTTCGACCCGTCGACCACGACCTCGCGCAGCAACCCCGCGCCGGTGAACTGGTGCAGCGTGTTGTACACGGTCGCGAGCGAGACCGGCACGCGAGCGGAGATCGCTTCCTCGTGCAGCCGCTCCGCCGAGACATGCCTGTTGCCCTTGGCGAAGAGGAGGCTGGCGAGCGCCAGCCGCTGCCGCGTCGGCCGCAGACCCGCCGACCGCAACATCTGGCGCACCGATGCCGCGCTCGGGCTGACGTACTTGAAGGAGGCGCTGTCCATTAAACCGATTCCAGACTGCGTTGCCGTGTGTCGCGCCAACATAGGTTGCGGCGGCCGCCGCCGCAAACGGGGTCTTCAATGCCCTAATATGCGTCATCCTGCAACGAAAAGCATTGTGCGAAATAGTCGCTGTCGGGTTCTGGCTGCCGCCTCGAATCGCCGGTTCTTCAGGGCTTTCGGGCAGGAAATGCGTATGTTAGGAAAAGCACGCGAAGCCGGCGCGGGATGCGGGCGCCGGAGCGGACGATGCGGGTATGAGGTCAGCCACGGAAATGTCTCCCGACAGTACGGATGCACGCCGCTCCAGCTACGACTACGAGGCACTTCTGGCATGCGGGCGTGAGGAGCTGTTCGGACCGGGCAACGCGCAGCTTCCGCTGCCGCCCATGCTGATGTTCGATCGGATCACCGCTATCGACGAGACGGGCGGCGCCCACGGCCAGGGTCAGGTCCGGGCTGAACTCGACGTCAACCCGGACCTCTGGTTCTTCCATTGCCACTTCAAGGGCGATCCGGTCATGCCGGGCTGCCTTGGCCTGGACGCACTCTGGCAGCTACTCGGCTTCTTCCTCGGCTGGATCGGAGGGGAGGGCCGCGGCCGGGCTCTCTCCGTGGGCGAAGTGAAGTTCTCCGGAATGGTGCTGCCGAAGATCAGGCTCGTGGAATACGGCGTCGATCTGAAACGCGTGCTGCGCCGGAAACTGGTTCTGGGCATCGCCGACGGCTGGCTGAAGGCCGACGGCGAAACGATATACAATGCAAGCGATCTGAAGGTCGGCTTGTTCCGGATGGAATCCGCGCCGGCCGCCGGTTGATCGAGGTCCTTTCCGCGGCGGGTCGGATCCGGGGCACCATCGGCGGACTGGCGAAATCGTTGAAGGATTGGATATGAGGCGGGTTGTGGTGACGGGGATGGGCATTGTTTCGTCCATCGGCAACAACACGCAGGAGGTTCTCGCGTCGCTGCGCGAGGCGCGCTCGGGAATCGTGCGCGCGGAGGGTTATGCAGAGCTCGGATTCCGCTGCCTGGTGCATGGCGCTCCGAAGCTCGACGTAAACGAGGTTCTCGACCGGCGCGTGACCCGCTTCATGGGGGCCGGTGCCGCCTGGAACTACCTTGCCATGCAGCAGGCAATCCAGGACTCGGGTCTCGAGGAGTCCGACGTCAGGAGCGAACGCACGGGGCTCATCATGGGTTCCGGTGGACCTTCGACGCGGGCGATCGTCGAATCGGCCGATACCGCGCGAAGCCGCGGCTCGCGCCGCGTCGGCCCTTTTCAGGTGCCCAAGGCGATGTCCTCGACCAATTCGGCGACGCTGGCGACCCCCTTCGGCATCCACGGCGTCAACTACTCCATCTCCTCGGCCTGCGCGACGTCCAATCACTGCATCGGCAACGCCTACGAGCTGATCCAGTGGAACAAGCAGGACATCGTCTTCGCCGGCGGCGGCGAGGAGCTCGACTGGACGCTTTCGGTCCTTTTCGACGCGATGGGCGCCATGTCGACGCACTTCAACGACACGCCGGAACTTGCGTCGCGTCCGTACGACAAGGAGCGCGACGGCTTCGTCATAGCCGGCGGCGGCGGCGTGCTGGTACTGGAGGAGCTCGAACACGCGAAAGCACGCGGCGCCAAGATCTACGGCGAAGTGGTCGGTTACGGGGCCACCTCCGACGGCTACGATATGGTGGCGCCGTCCGGTGAGGGTGCCGTGCGCTGCATGAGGATGGCGCTGTCGACCGTCCGCGAGAAGATCGACTACATCAATCCGCACGCCACCTCGACGCCGATCGGCGACAAGATCGAGATCGACGCCATTCGCGAGGTGTTTCCGAAGGACTGTCCGCCGATCTCTGCAACGAAGTCGCTGACCGGGCATTCGCTCGGCGCGACGGGCGTGCACGAGGCCATCTACAGCCTGCTGATGATGAACAACGGCTTTATCGCCGAGTCGGCCAACATTACGGAGCTCGATCCGGAGTTTGCCGACATGCCGATCGTCCGCGAGAGGATGGACAATGTCGAGGTGAACACAGTGCTGTCGAACAGCTTCGGCTTCGGCGGGACCAACGCCTCGCTTGTCTTCCAGCGTTACCACGCCTGAGTGAAGAGGGTCGGGTATGACGGGACTGATGCGAGGCAAACGCGGTCTCGTCATGGGCGTTGCCAACGATCATTCCATTGCCTGGGGCATTGCGAAAGCGCTCGCGGCCGAGGGCGCCGAACTGGCATTCACCTATCAGGGCGAACAGTTCGGCCGCCGCGTGCGGCCGCTGGCGGAGTCGGTGGGAGCGAAGATCGTCCTGTCGTGCGACGTCGAGGACGAAGCCTCCGTCGCGGCGGTGTTCTCCGCGCTGAAATCGGACTGGGGCAGCATGGATTTCCTCGTCCATGCTATCGCCTTTTCGGATCGCGCCGAGCTGCGCGGCCGTTACGCGGACACTACCCGCCCGAATTTCGTGAAGACGATGATAATCTCCTGCTTCTCCTTTACGGAGGCGGCCCGGCAGGCGGCCGCGCTGATGCCGAATGGCGGCGCCATGCTGACGCTCACCTTCGGCGGCTCGATGCGGGTAATGCCGAACTACAATGTCATGGGCGTCGCCAAGGCTGCCCTCGAGGCCTCGGTGCGCTATCTGGCGGCGGATTTCGGCGGCGACAACATCCGGGTCAACGCAATCTCGGCCGGGCCGGTGCGCACCCTCGCCGGCGCCGGGGTTGCGGACGCGCGGCTGATGTTCAACTACCAGCGCGTCAACGCGCCGCTGCGCCGCACCGTATCGATCGACGAGATCGGCAAGGCGGCAGTCTACCTCCTCTCGGAGATGTCGACCGGTGTCACCGGCGAGATTCACTTCGTCGATTCGGGCTACAACGTCATCTCGATGCCGCGCCTGGAAGAGCTGAAAGCCCAGGAAGCCCTGAATCCGCGGGACCAGGAGGCGGACGAGGACTCCAGGTAGACCGCCCCGGCGGCCGGCGCTGCTTGACGGCACGGCAAAACTTTGTCCAAATGATCAAGAATTGTTCCAGACTGGCTCGTGCGCGAGGAGAGGGTGCCAGCCATGGCGAGCGACCGTCAGCCCGACATCCGGCCCGGACGTCTCGGTCCTGAGGATTACCTGCGCAATTTTTCCGACATTCATCCGCCGCTGGACCGGCATCAGGCGTTCGTGGAAGCCGACCGCTGCTACTTCTGTTACGACGCCCCTTGCGTGCAGGCGTGCCCGACCTCCATCGACATCCCGCTGTTCATCCGCGAGATCCTTGCCGACAATCCGAAAGAGGCGGCGCGGACGATATTCTCGCAGAACATCCTCGGCGGCATGTGCGCGCGGGTGTGCCCCGTCGAGACGCTCTGCGAGGAAGCGTGCGTGCGCGAGGCCGCCGAAGGGAAGCCGGTGAAGATCGGCCTTCTCCAGCGCTACGCCACCGATACGTTGATGGAGGCCGGCGAGCAGCCCTTCCAGCGCGCTCCGACGACCGGCAAGCGCGTCGCCGTGGTCGGTGCCGGCCCGGCCGGACTCGCCTGCGCCCACCGGCTCGCCATGCACGGGCACGATGTCGTCATTTACGACGCGCGGCCGAAACCCGGCGGCCTCAACGAGTTCGGCATCGCCGCGTACAAGACTCCCGGCGGCTTCGCTCAGGCCGAGGTTGAATACATTCTCGGCATTGGCGGCATCGCCCTCGAATTGGGCAAGGCGCTCGGCCGCGATTTCACGCTGACGGAGCTCCGCGAGGACTACGATGCAGTGTTCCTGGGGATCGGCCTTGCCGGGGTCAACGCGCTCGGCCTCCCGGGCGAGGACATGGACGGGGTCGGCGACGCCGTTGCCTACATAGCCGATCTTCGGCAGGCCAAGGACCTCGCCGCGCTGCCCGTCGGCCGGCGCGTCGTGGTTGTCGGGGGCGGGATGACCGCAATTGACATTGCCGACCAGACCAAACGCCTCGGCGCCGAGGACGTCACTATCGTCTACCGCCGCGAGCAGGCGAAGATGCCCGCCAGCGAGTACGAGCAGCATCTCGCCCAAACGGACGGGGTCCGCATCAAGACCAACGCCATGCCCAAGCGGCTGCTTGCCGACAACGGGCACGTGGTCGGCGTTGAATTCGAGTACACCGCCGAGAAGGACGGAAGGCTTGCCGGCACGGGCGAGACTTTCATTTTACCCGCCGACCAGGTCTTCGAGGCGATCGGTCAGACCCTCGATCCCGCGCCGCTGAACGGTGCCGGCCCTGCACCGGAACTCGTCGGAGGCCGTATCGAGGTCGATGCCGAGCGCCGCACCTCCCTTCCGGGTGTGTGGGCGGGCGGTGACTGCATTGCCGGCGGCAAGGACCTCACTGTGTCGGCCGCCGCCGATGGCCGCATAGCGGCAGAATCGATCCACCGCATGCTGACGGGCAACTGATCGAGGTCGCACGGGAGGGTTCCATGGCTGATCTTCGTTCCGAATTCGTCGGCATCAAGTCGCCGAATCCCTTCTGGCTCGCTTCTGCGCCGCCGACTGACAAGGAGTACAACGTCGTCCGCGCCTTCAAGGCCGGCTGGGGCGGCGTCGTCTGGAAGACGCTGGGCGAGGACCCGCCGATCGTCAACGTCGCCGGCCCCCGCTATGGCGCGGTTCACGCCGGCGACCGGCGACTGATCGGACTCAACAACATTGAACTGATCACCGACCGGCCGCTCGAGGTGAATCTTCAGGAGGTCAAGAAGGTCAAGCGCGACTGGCCCGACCGTGCCCTGGTTGTCTCCCTCATGGTCCCCTGCGAGGAAAAGAACTGGTCGGCCATCCTGAAGCGTGTCGAGGAGACCGAGGCGGATGGCGTCGAGCTGAACTTCGGTTGCCCGCATGGCATGAGCGAGCGCGGCATGGGCTCCGCCGTCGGCCAGGTGCCGGAATACATCGAGATGGTGGTGCGCTGGTGCAAGGCGCACACGCGTATGCCCGTCATCGTCAAGCTGACGCCGAATATCACCGACATCCGCTACCCGGCCCGTGCCGCCAAGAAGGGCGGAGCCGACGCGGTGTCGCTCATCAACACGATCAACTCCATCACGTCGGTCGATCTCGACACCTTCTCGCCCGAGCCGTCCATCGACGGGAAAGGCACGCATGGCGGGTATTGCGGCCCCGCCGTCAAGCCGATCGCCTTGTCGATGGTCTCGGAAATAGCGCGCGACAAGGAAACGCGAGGTTATCCGATCTCCGGGATTGGTGGCGTCACGACGTGGCGCGACGCGGTCGAGTTCATGGCGCTCGGCGCAACCAACGTGCAAGTCTGCACCGCCGCGATGACCTATGGCTTCAAGATCGTCGAGGAACTTGTCGCCGGCCTGACCCGATACATGGAAGACCGGCAGATGCGCACGCTCGACGACATCGTCGGCCGCGCGGTGCCCAACGTGACGGACTGGCAATATCTCAATCTCAATTACGTCACCAAGGCGCGCATCAATCAGGACCTCTGTATAAAGTGTGGCCGTTGCCACATCGTCTGCGAGGACACGTCGCACCAGGCGATCACCGCGACGAAGGACGGCCAGCGTTGGTTCGAGGTGATCGACAGCGAATGTGTCGGCTGCAACCTTTGCGTCAATGTCTGCCCGGTCGAGGATTGCATCACCATGGAGCGGGTCACCGCGGCGGTCGATCCGCACGGCGGCGCGCCGGCGCAAGCTACCGGAACTGGACCGAGCACCCGAACAACCCGATGAGTCCGGCATTTCGGAAGCTTGCCGAGCCGGCCGAGTAGAACACGGCGGACCCAGACCTCCCGGGGTCCAAGTGCGGCGCAACGGAGAGGCGAAAGCCTCCCCGTTGCGTTTCTTCTTTATGCTAACGGGCTACTTGCCCTTGCGCGCCAGCCACGCCCGCATGTCGGCGATCTCCTTCTCCTGTGCGGCGACGATCGCTTCCGCGAGCTGACGGATTTCCGGATCCTTGCCGAAGGCGAGCACGATCTTCGCCATGTCGATAGCCCCCTGGTGATGCGGAATCATCGATCGGACGAAATCGACGTCCGGATCGCCCGTCAGCGGGATCGCCATGTCCCGATGCATCTTCTCGTTGGCGCCGCGAAGCGCCAGCGATGCGGGGCTTTCGTCGCCGGCGGCCTCGCCACCGGGACCGCCGCGGTGCATTGGCCCGTGCCCGTCCCCGCCTGGCATGCCTGGCATGGCCTGATGCATCATCGCAACCTTGGGTTCATGACCGGCAGGCATGCCGCTCTGCGGCGGCTGCGCGACGGCAGCGGCGGAAACCCCGAACGCGATGGCCGCGCCGGCCAGAATGAGTCTCTTCATGGTTCATTCCTCTGAAAAACGAGAAATCGGTGCCCGTGCGGAAGGCCGCGCGGGCGGTTCGGCAATCGCTTCAGAGGCGGGGAGGAGGGAGGTCGGGCGGATGTGAGACCGCCATCAGATGCGCGGCGACACCGGGCAAGGGTCGCACGCGCGGCGGCGCAAGCGGCGCGCCGGCGATTTCCGTCAGTCCAAAGCCGAAGCACGCCGTGCCGATACAGCAATCCGCCATATGATCGATGTCATCCCGGTTCGGCGTCGGCTGGATGGCCTGGTCCCCATGATGAGCAGTGTCGCCGGACATCGCGTGGCCGGGATTGGAATGGCCCGGAGCGGAGGGAACAGCGAGGGCGGCGGGCATCGCCAGCGGTACCGGCCACACCAATGTCAAGGCAACGATGAAACTCGCCAGAAATCGCATGGCCTCGCTTACCCCTGCGGCAATAGATCGGCCGGACGATTGTGGCGTCAAGTCGGCGGCGCTGCGAACGGGTCCACACCGCCTGCCGCGACGAACCAGGGATTGAGAAATGCCGCTGCGCCGGGCGCCTTCCCCGGCCCGTAGCGGAGCGGCTTGCCCTCCAGCGTCAGCACCCGCCCGCCCGCTGCCCGAAGCACGGCATCGCCCGCGGCCGTATCCCATTGCGAGGTGGAGCCGAGCCGGGGATAGAGGTCGGCCTTTCCCTCCGCGACCGTGCAGAACTTCAGCGACGAACCGGCGGCGACGATTCGCGATCCCGGGAACCGCGCGATGAAGGCGTCGGTTTCGGGTGTCCGGTGCGACCGGCTGGCGACGATATCGAACGGAGCCGGGTGCGCGGGCCGCACCCGGATCGGATGCCACGCATTGGATTCGTCCACGGAATAGGCACCGTCTCCCGCAATACCGATCCAAAGGCGCCTGCGTGCGGGCGCACAAACGACGCCGAGGACCGGCGAACCGTTCCGCACCAGCGCGACATTGACGGTGAAGTCGTCGCCGCCATTGACGAAGTCGCGGGTGCCGTCGAGCGCATCGACAAGCACGAACTCAGACCCGACGTCCGGAATCCTTCCGCCCGCGACTTCCTCCTCGGCCACAACCGGGACCTTGGGCGCGAGTTTGCGCAGCGCGTCGAGGATGATCCCCTCTGCCTCGCGGTCGGCCTCCGTGACCGGGGTGGCATCGGCCTTCGTCTCCACCGACAAGCCGGCCTTGCGGCGCGCCACGATCCGCTCGCCGGCGCGCCGCACCGCGCCTGCCAGCGCTTCTGCGAGCGCGCGATCGGCCTTGATGTCCGGGGAATCGATCATCCGCCCTGTCTACCGGATTGGCGAAGGGCGGCAAGGGTCCGGCCTAGACGGCAATCTCAGACGGATCGGCGTACGGAACGCCCAGACTCTCGGCCACCGCGCGGTGCGTGATCCGACCGCGATGAACGTTCAGGCCGTTTCGCAGATGCGGATCGGCAAGGAGCGCCGCCAGTCCACGATCGGCAAGCCGCACGCCATAGGAGAATGTCGCGTTGCTCAGCGCCTCGCTCGATGTAAGCGGCACCGCGCCCGGCATGTTGGCGACGCAGTAGTGCACGATCCCGTCGATCTCATAGGTGGGATTGGCGTGCGTTGTGGCGTGGGAGGTCTCGAAGCACCCCCCTTGATCGATGGCCACATCGACCAGTACGGCGCCCTTCTTCATCTGCCGGATCATCGCGCGCGTGACGAGCTTCGGCGCGGCTGCCCCTGGCACCAGTACGGCGCCGATCACCGCGTCGGCGTCGAGCACCGAATGCTCGATTGCCTCCAGCGTCGCGAACCGCGTCCGCACACGGCCTGCAAACATGTCGTCGAGCTGGCGGAGCCGGACGAGCGACTTGTCGAGGATGACGACTTCCGCACCGAGACCGACCGCCATCCGCGCCGCCTGCGTCCCGACAACGCCGCCGCCGATGACCGCCACCTTCGCCGGCGTGACGCCGGGAACGCCGCCGAGGAGAATTCCCCGGCCGCCATGCGACTTCTCAAGCGCCGTCGCAGCCGCCTGAATTGCAAGCCGGCCGGCGACTTCGCTCATGGGTGCAAGCAGGGGAAGTCCGCCCGAAGCGTCGGTGACGGTCTCATAGGCGACTGCGGAAACGCCGGAATCCATCAACCCGCGTGCCTGACCGGGATCCGCCGCCAGATGCAGATAGGTGAAGAGTATCTGTCCGGGCCGCAGCCGTACCCACTCGGCGGGCTGCGGCTCCTTCACCTTCACGATCATGTCGGCCCGCGCGAAGATCTCGCCCGCATCTGCCGCGATCGAAGCCCCCTGCGCCTCGTAGACCGCATCGCTGGCATCGATGCCGGCGCCCGCACCCTTTTCAACGAGGACCGCGTGGCCGTGTGCCACATATTCGCGCACCGCTGCCGGGGTCAGGCCGACGCGATACTCGCCGCTTTTGATTTCCTTTGGAACGCCGATGAGCATGCCGACCGCCTCCGTCGCACTACAAAAGTATAGCCGAAATGCATGGTTTTTTCGTGCTTTTTCACCGCCGACATGCAAGATTGCGCACGAATGCGTGACAGATTGGCTCAGAAATGAGAAAAATATGCAAATCGATGCCTTCGACCGTCGCATCCTGACGGCAATCGCCGGCGAGGGCCGCTTGTCGATCGTCGACCTAGCGGCGCGCGTGGGCTTGTCTCCGTCTGCTTGCACGCGGCGTCTTCAGGCGCTCGAGAGTGCCGGAGTGATCCGCGGATACCGCGCGATTCTCGATCCGGTGTCGATCGGCCTCGGCATTACGGTGTTCGTCGAGATATCGTTGGATCGCCAGAACGACGACGCGCTGCGCGCATTCGAGGCCGCCGCCGCCCGTTCGCCGAACATTCTGTCCTGCCACCTGATGTCCGGCGCCAGCGATTATCTGCTCCGCATCGTTGCGCGGGACATCGCCGACTTCGAGCACATCCATGCCAATGTGCTCGGCCACCTGCCGGGAGTCGCGCGGATCGAATCGAAATTCGCGATGCGCGAGGTCATTGACCGGCCGTTGACGCCCATCGCCTGAGAGGAGGCCAACATGTCCGGATCGTCCGGCGCCAGCGGCTTCGCCGTGATCGCCGATGAAGTCCTTTACCGCGGCTGGATGACCGTTCGGCGCGTGTCGGTGGCCGGTCCCGACGGCACGCGCATTACGCGCGAGATCGAGCATCATGGGAGGGCGGCATGCGTTCTCGCCTACGATCCGGAGGAAAAGGCGGTCCTGCTCGTCCGCCAGTTCCGTGCGCCCCCGTTTATGACGAATGGAACGAAGGAAACGCTCGAGGCGATCGCCGGTATCGTCGAGGACGGCTCGCCAGAAGTGACGGCCCGCCGGGAGGCCATGGAGGAAGCCGGGCTTCGGCTCGGTGCGCTCGAGTGGGTCGCGACGGCATGGAGCACGCCCGGCATGTCGACCGAGCAGGTGCATCTTTTCCTCGCTCCCTACCGACGCCCGGATCGGGTTGGCGAGGGTGGCGGTGTCGATGGCGAAGGCGAGCGGATCGCGGTTGTCGAAATCCCGGCTGCTGAATTGGCCGCGGCCGTAAGGGCTGGCCGTATCGACGACATGAAGACCCTGGCGCTCTCCCAGGCGCTCATGCTCCGGCATCCCGAGCTCTTCTGATGCAATTGGAAATAGAAATAATGAAAAGCGTCAATTAATAGTTGATAAGGAATCCGTGGCTATCCTGCGCGCGCTGAAGGAGGCGTGCGATGGCCGACTCGCCGATTAACAAGCCGTTTACGCTCCTCGTTGCCGACGACGACCCGGCGGTTCGCGATGCGGTTGACCTGATCCTCCGCTCCTATGGATACCGGTTGCAGTTTGCGGCCAACGGCCAGGAGGCATGCGAGATACTGGATCGGGATCGGGTCGACCTCGCCCTCATCGATCTTCTGATGCCGCAATTCTCGGGCTTCGACGTGATCGCACACTGCCGCCGCCGCCGCGAGCTGGCACGGCTTCCGATCGTCGTCATGACCGCCGCCACCGATCCGGAGCATTGCGATCGCGCGTTCGATCTCGGGGCGACGACCTACGTCCACAAGCCATTGCAGTGGGCGCTGTTGACCCACACGATCTGGTACGTCCTGAGGAACGAGGCGCGCGAGGTCGAGCTGCGCCAGCTCAAGGCACGCCTCGGGATGCCGGCCGGGGTGCCGGCGGCGCCGCCGCCGCCCTGAGACGGCAACCGGTCACCCGCCGAGGCGTTCGACGAACCATTTGGTGATCTCCACCCACACCTGGTCCTTTTCGGCGGCGTCCTCGGTGCCGTGCTCGATGTTCGGGTTGTCGTTGATCTCAATGACGAAAAACCCGTCCTGGCTTTCCTTGATGTCGACGCCATAGAGCCCGTCGCCGATCAGCGATGCCGCCCTGAGGCCGATATCGATGACCTGCGGCGGGGCTTCGCCGAGGCTCACCGTCCTGTGCCCGCCCTCCAGCGCCCTGCCGTTTGCCCGGTGCTTGACGATCTGCCAGTGCTTCCGCGCCATCATGTATTGGCAAACGAACAATGGCTTGCCGCCGAGTACGCCCACCCGCCAGTCGAAGCTCGTCGGCATGAAGGACTGCGCGATCAACAGGTCGGTCTCCTTCAGCCACTCCTTCGCCAGTGCATCGAGTTCGCCGTTCGTGTCGACCTTCCTGACGCCGCGGCTGAAGGAGGAATCCGGCACCTTGACGACCATGGGGAAACCCAGCTCGTCCGCTGCCCGGGCAAGGTCGCCGGGTCCCGAAATGATGACCGTCGGTGGTACCGGGATGCCGTTGCCGGTCATGAGCTCGTTGAGGAACACCTTGTTGGTGCATCGGATCATCGAGAACGGGTCGTCGATGACCGGCATGCCCTCCTGCACGGCGCGCCGGGCAAAGCGGTAGGTATGATTGTCGATCGAGGTCGTCTCGCGGATGAAAAGGGCGTCGAACTCGGCGAGCCGGCCGAGGTCCCGCTTGGTGATCGGTTCGACCTCGACGTTCAGCTTTTCGGCGATCCGCGCCCAGTGCTTGAGGGTCTTGAAGCTGGAGGGCGGCAGTTCCTCGTTGGGATCGTAAAGCGTGGCGAAGGAATAACGCGGGCTGGTCCGGGCCTTGGTGGACCGCCATTCCCGCCGCGTGTGCTCATGCAGCGCATGGTGGAAGGCCCGCAGTTCGCCGGGGGACAGCTTGGTGATCGGCAGGGTGGAAAGCCGCTTGATCTGCGCCCGCGAACCGTTCTCCCGCTCGGTCGCCACCTCCAGGATGGGCGCGCGGTACCAGTCGAACAGGAGCTTCGCGAAGCGCTCCAGCCGACGGTCGTCGACCGCCCCGAAGAACACCAGGATCCGCGGGGGAAGCGTCGTGTCTTCGCTGGCCGCGATTGCCTTGGTCAGAGCATCCTCCAGCTCCGGCAGCGCTTGGGCGTACAGGGACCGGGAGCCGAGGTCGACCATCGTCTCGACCGAAGGCATGACCCGATGGCCCCGCGCCTCGGCCAGCAGGGAGCAGTAGTAGCCGCGCGTCTGGTAGGCGAACGACCGCGAGAGATTGATGACCTTGGGCCGGCTACCCTGGAAAAGCTGGGGCCGCGCGAGATAGTCCTTGGCCGCTATTACCTTGTGCGGCGTCGCCGCATTGTCGAAATCGCGAAGCGAATCGACGAGAATGATCCAGTTGGACATCTGTCAGGTGGGTATGATCGCCACGCCGGCCGGCGGTCCCGATCTGCTGGCCCGATAGGGCCATACCGCAGGGTGTTTCTTTGTCCCTGGGCGGATTCTCCATGCACCCTTTCGGAGATTCTTGCAATGCCCGCCCGCAGTCTGAGTACCGTTCCGGAGGGTCTTGCTCACCGGTTGTCGCGCGCAGGTGGCGGGTCAGAAATCGCGAACGAGACGGATCGCGGCACAGCCGTCGCCATAGTACCCGGCGACCTCCTGGAACACCCGGTACCCGAGTCCGGCGTACCGGTCGAGGAGGCGCTTGTTGTCCGCGCGGACCTCAAGCCGCATGCCGCGACATCCCCGCTTCCGCGCGAAGGCCTCCATCGCCTCGAAAAGCATCCGGCCGGCTCCTTTGCCGGCATGCTCCGGCGAAACCGCCAGCGAGTAGAATCGCAAATAATCCGACCCCGCCCGCACGAACCCCAATGCGTAGCCGCATGGGGGCCGGCTCTCTTCCTCCGCCACGAAGATGGGATTCCGGCCGGCCCGGATATGCGCAGCAAACCGGCGCCGGTTCATGATCGAACCCTGATAGAGGCGGGCGTCGAAAGCAGCCGCCTCGATGGCCGCCAGCGCCGCTACATCGGCGAGCGTCGCCGGCCGGATCCGGTAGTTGGACCTGGTCTTGTCGCTCAGCGAAGGACCTCCACCCGGGCGTCCGGCGGCCCGTCCTCCGATTCGCGTTTGGCCCGGTAGTCCGCCAGGGTGCCGTTGAGCGCGTGGCCCAATGCCTCGTTCAGCCCGCGGGCAGCCTCGAGCCGCGACAAATAGACATAGTCCGCGCCGGCCTCGTAGATCGGGCGGCAATCGGCGAAGGCGATCGCGTTGGCGATGATGATGGCCGACGGGTTCAGCTTGCGGACGTTCTCGACCAGCCTGCGGTTGTCTATGCCCCGCAAAAGATCGTCGGGCACGGTCGCAATAATGACGCGCGCACGGTCGATGCCGGCATGATGCAGGGTATCGGGATTTGACAGGTCGCCATATTCGACATGCGCCCCGAGTGCGCGAATCTGGTCGTGCAGCGATACGTTGAAATCGATGACCAGTGTCTCCTTGGCGAGCTCCGGATCGTCCTTCGCGATTTCATAGAGCAACGACGAAGCGACGCGGTGGAACCCGAGAAGCGCAAGCCGGTACTCCTTCTTTCCATCCTCCTCGGAGGAGGGAGGATCGCGAAATCCCAGCGCGCGCAACACCGGAGCCACGGCCGCGTGGATGCGATAAGCCGCGTGGTAGAGCGGTGTAGTAGCGAGTGCGGTTATCACGAAAGCAAAGACGATTGCGCTCGACAGATCCCGTGTCAGATGCCCTTCCTGCACGCCAAGGAAGGCGATCACCAGGCTGAACTCGGACATCTGTGCCAGCCGGATCGCGGTCACCTCGGCGTTCCTCTGGTCGAGCCCTGTCAGATAGAGCAAAGGGAAGATGATTATCTGCCGGACAGCGAACGCCGAAAGCGCGAGCGCAATTGCCAGAAGCGGCACGCTCCATCCCGACAGCGCCGGGATGGAAAGCCCCAGACCGATGAAAAACAGGGTTACGAAGAAATCGCGGACCACGCCGACTTTGGTGACGATCTCCGTCGAATACGGGAGGCTGGCAATTGTCGCGCCGGCAATGAGGGCGCTCATGCCCGGGCCGACCGAAAGATGAAAATTCAGGCCCGCGACATACTGGGTGACCGTATCGAGGCTCGCACCGAGAAACACAACCGCGAAGCACCAGCTGATGGCGCCGACGAGGATGATCTCGGGCGACCGCGCGATCCACCGGAAGATCACCGGCACCACCGTGCGCGAAATGAGGACCGCCAGCACCGCCAATACTGCAATCCCTGCGAACGAGGCGACGATCGGCAGCAGATGCGGGGACTCAAGGTTCGGCTGGAGAAGTATGACGACGATCGCCCAGATATCCTCGATCACAAGCAGGCCGAGTGCGATCCGGCCGGGCACCGTATCGAGCTCGAACGCTTCCTGAAACAGCTTGACCACCAGCAGCGTCGACGAGAACGCAATCACCATTCCGAAGTAGACGTACGAAAGGTGATTTGGAAAAAGCGCCGCAAACCCGATCAGCCCCAGGAGGTACGAGGTCACGATTCCGAAGGCGACGATCAGCGGAAACTGCAGGAGGCCGGTCGTCAGCAGCGTGCGGCCGCTCTTCAGAAGCTTGCTGAAGTTCAGTTCCAGCCCAATCATGAAAAGCAGGAGCACGAAACCGAATTGCGAGATCGTGTCGACGTTCGCCGGATCGGTTATCAGGCCGAACCCCAGCGGACCGGCGATGATGCCCGCGACGATGAACCCCGCGATCGCCGGAAACTTGATGCGAGCGAACAGGATCGCGAGAAAGCCGGACAGGAACAGCGCAATCCCTATGTCCTGAACGAGCGGGGGCAAGCCCTCGCCGGCGGCCATGGCCGGCGTCGCCGCGAAGACCGGCACGACCGCCGCGGCCGCCACGGCGCGCATTGTCCATCCCATTCCGGTTACCCCGCCCGCCTGGATTGTTTCTCGGAGCCCTGCCGCCGCAATCTTAGCGGAAGCAGCCATTGCCGCCACGCCGCGCGCGGCCCGTCAACACTTCTTTCCTTTAGGGGAATATCCGTCTATTTCCCACCGGCGGCGCCTTCCGGCTTTTTTCATCCGATCGCCTATCATCGCCGCCGAACGGCAGGCGGTTTCCGGGAAGGCGGGGAGGGCGCATGCGCGGCTTCAGGCGGCACACCTACTGGGTTCTCTGCATCGCGATCCTGACCGCCGCGTTGCTTGTCCGTTGGGCAGATCCGGTCGTCGTCCAGTCGCTGCGGCTCATCGTATTCGATGCGTTTCAGCGGCTCGCGCCCCGCGCATACGACCCGGCGTTGCCCGTCCGGGTGGTAGACATAGACGAGGCGTCCCTGACCGCGATCGGCCAGTGGCCATGGCCGCGCACCGTGATGCGCGACCTTGTCGAGCGTTTGGGAGAGGCCGGCGCCGTTGCGATCGCCTTCGACGTTCTTTTTGCAGAGCCCGACCGCACCTCGATTGAAGAGGTGGTGAAGAGCCTGCCTCCCGAGCAGCGAGCGGCCATCTTGAATGCCGCCCCGGCGGTTGCGGCGAAGAGCAACGACGCCGCCTTCGCCGAGGCAATCGCCAAGCTGCCAGTGGTGACAGCGACGACGCTGACCGGCAGCCCCTCCGCGCCGCCGCCCACGAAGGCCGGCTTTGCGGTGGCAGGGGACGACCCGCGGCCGTTCATCGCCCCCTTTGCCGGCAGCACGGGCAATCTGCCTGCCATCGACGCGGCGGCGTCGGGCATCGGTTCGATCAACTGGATTCCCGACCGCGACCAGGTCGTGCGCCGCGTCGCGCTGGTCTACCGCATCGGCGACCGGTTCGTTCCCGCGCTGGCGACGGAGGCGCTCCGCGTGGCGCAGGGTGCGTCGACCTATGTGCTGCGGGCGTCCAACGCCAGCGGCGAAACGGGATTCGGCCAAGCGACCGGCCTCAACGCGATTCGCGTCGGTGATGTGGAGATACCGGTCGAGGCCGACGGCTCCCTGCGGATAGACTTCCGCTACTCCGAGCCGCGCGCCTTCATCTCGGCGGCCAGCGTTCTTGCGGGCACTGTTCCCCGCGAGGAGCTGGAAGGGCGCATCGTGCTGATCGGCTCGAGTGCGCCCGGACTCCTCGACCTGCGCGCCACGCCGCTCGACACGACCATTCCCGGCGTTGAGGTGCATGCGCAGCTTATCGAGCACATTCTTGCCGGCCGTCAGCTCACACGGCCCGATTATGCAACTGGCGCGGAGATGGCGGTCATTCTGCTTCTCGGGCTGGCACTCTCATTCTATCTGCCGCGCGCGTCGGCGCGCATTTCGAGCGCACTCGCCATCGTGCTCGTTGTGGTGCTGTTTGGCGGGGCGTGGCTGTTCTATCGCGGCCCGGGGTTGCTGTTCGATCCGCTCTATCCCGCCCTGGCCCTGCTGGTCCTTACGATTGCGGGCACACTCTACATCTATCGCCAGACCGAATTGCAGCGGGCCGAGGTGCAGCGCGCCTTCGGCCGCTACGTGTCGCCCGCGGTTGTTGAAGACATTGTCGCCAACCCGGACCGGCTCGAACTCGGCGGCGAGGTGCGCGAGCTGACGCTGCTTTTCTGCGACGTGCGCAATTTCACGTCGATCTCCGAACGGATGACGGCGCAGGAGCTGACGCATTTCATCAACTCGCTGCTCACCCCGCTGAGCGACGTGATCCTCAGACATCGCGGCACCATCGACAAGTTCATCGGCGACGCCATCATGGCCTTCTGGAATGCGCCGCTCGACGAACCGGATCACGCGGCAACGGCCTGCCGCGCCGCAATCGACATGGCCGCCGCGGTCGAGAGGCTGAATGCCGAGTGGCAGGCGCAGGTGCGCGACGAACCCTTCCCGAAGGTCCGGATCGGAATAGGCATCAATACCGGCGAGTGCTGCGTCGGCAACCTCGGCTCGGAACAGCGTTTCGATTATTCCGCGATCGGCGACAACGTGAACATTGCGTCTCGTTTCGAGGGATTGTCGAAGGCCTACGGCGTTACAGCGATCGTTGGCGAACGCACCGCTGCGGCGCTGCCGGAGGCCATGACGCTGGAGCTCGATCTCGTGCGGGTGAAGGGGCGCACGGAGCCGACCCGAATCTACACCTTGCTCGACATCTACCGTCCGGCGGACGCCGCCGCCGAACGCCTGCGCGTCGCGCACGCGCGCTTTCTCTCGGCCTATCGCGCTCAGAAATGGGATGAGGCCGAGGCCGCCATGAAGGATTGCCTGGAGAGCGGTGTCGTCGGCCTCGACTCATACTACGCGGTGTTCCGGGAACGGATAGTGGAACACCGCATAACGCCGCTCGCCATCGACTGGGACGGCGCGCACACCGCGCTCGAAAAGTGATCGTAAGCCGGCGCACTAATACCGGTTGATCACCTGCAACGTCACGATGTGGTCGACATAGTCGCGGGAGTTGTCGGTCGAGTCGTTCTCGACATACTGATAGTCGAGCCGGATGTCGTTGGCGTAAGCGAACGCATTCTTGAAGATGATCGCCGCGCCCGGGGCGAGCCGCAGGTCGTCGCGCGGATCTACAGTATACCACCGCTTGTTGACCTCGAAGTTCGCCGCCAGCGCCACGCGGTTAGCCACCGGCTGCACATGCTCGATCCGTCCGCCGACTTCGGCGTACCGGCCGGGAACGACATCGACGAAATTGAACTGGTCGAAACCGGTTCCGTCGATCCCGCTCCACCGCGCCCACGGGGCGATGACCAGCGTGCCGCCCGTCTCCGCCACGTTCGGGAAAGCGAAGCGGCCCGTGAGGTCGGCGAAAAAGCCATTATCCGAGGGGAAGAAATCGCCGTAGTCGCGATAACCGCCACGCAGCCGCACCGTCTGCATCGCGCCGTTGAATTCGCCCTCGATCGCAATGGCGGCCAGCGCTTCCGCGAAATAGAGGCGGTTCTGAAACGCCGCCACCCCGCCGCCGATCGTCGGATGAATCGTGAAGCCGGCGCCGTCGAGAAGCGGCCCGGCGACGAAGCTCGCATAGCCATAGTTCAGGTCGTTGGCGACGCCATGCAGCGCGCCATAAAGGAGGCCGTAGCTTCGCCACATTGTGTCGCCGAGGCGCCGTTCGTCGGTCATGGCAATCCGCGCCCAGCCGTTCGCCTCGCCCTCGGGCAGAGGCATGGTCTGGTGCCGCGGATTGGTTTCGAAGGCGATCGCGAACCGCGTCTCGAACGACGTGCGCTCCGGCGTCAGCAGCCGCTTGATTCTGAGGAGCCCTGTCTTCGCCTCCGCATTGTCGGGGTGAGAGAGCAGGATTCGCTCATACGCAGCGAGCGCCAGGCGGGGCTTGCCCTCGGCTTCCGCCAGCCGCGCGTAACGAAGGTTGAGCTCGATGCTGTCGGGCTGCTCGAGGATGGCGGCATATACCGACTTCAGTGTCTCGACCGCGGCCGAACCCGAAGAGGGAGCGCCGACGATGATGGCCGCCGCAACTGCCGCAAGGAATGCCCCGCCAATTGCCCGGTCAGGAAACATAGACGCTACACGGCCATTTCCGCCGTGCCCCCGTTTGCCCGGGCGGCACCTTGTATCTGGGCCTTCCACGCGCCCGAAAACCATTGGAAATGGCGCCGACACTGTCAATTGCAGCGTGCCAGTGATATCAATGCATTAGCGGATTAGATCGTGCCTTTGACATTTCGGCAACAGAGCGCGCCGACGCCGCACAAAGGCCGCAGAGCTGTAAGAAATCGTGTGCGCGGCGATCGCAAGGCCAGGGGTGCTTTCATGAACGGTTCGGGTGCGCCAGGGGTTTGGGCCGGCGCGTTTGCTTTGGCGATGGGTGCTTTTCTCATCGTTGCGTCTGGTGCGGCCCGGGCGGATGCGAAGATCGGCGTGGCCGGAGCGGTCAAGGACGAGGTGACCGCCACCATCGGCACCTCGACGCAGCCGCTGGGCACGGGGCATGACCTCTTCACCGACGAACTCATCAGTACGGGCCGCAGCGGCACCGCGCAGCTTCTGTTCCTCGATGAGACGAGCCTTTCGATCGGTCCGCTCTCGGACGTGAGACTCGACCGGTTCGTCTACGATCCACAGCGCCAGACGGGCAGCGTCGTCTTCGAGACGAGCCGGGGCGTGCTCCGCTTCATCTCGGGCTCGCAGCGGCCGGGCACCTATCAGCTCAAGACGCCGGTCGCCACCATCGGCTTCCGCGGCACGATCGGCGAGACAGGCTCCTATAACGGTGTCACCTACGTCCTCTGCGAGGAGGGCGAGGTGACCGTGCGGCTGAACGACGGTACCACCGTTGTCCTCGGACCGGGCGATGTCGTCATCGTCAACCCCGACGGCACGCACCAGGTGGCCAAGTGGGAGAATTATGTTGTCGCCGCTTCGGGCGCCGGTTTCCCGCTCCTTGGCAAGAAGTTCATCGACGACTACATCGACCTTGGCGCTGAGCCGAATCTCAACACGAATCTCAACGACACACTGGACGCGCCCCGGTGCGAGGTCGAGGATTATTGCTATCCCGACAATTGGTGAGGGCCGGTCGGCTTGCGGCCCGGATCGGGCCGCCGGCGGTTGCTCGGAATTTTGTATTGCGTTATCACCCCCTGCACTGATGATGCCGGTCAGGATGCACCCGTAGCTCAGCTGGATAGAGCGCTGCCCTCCGAAGGCAGAGGTCGGATGTTCGAATCATCTCGGGTGCGCCAGCAAATCCTGCGCGCAGGCAAGCGCGCCGTGCCGCAAGCCGGGTGGCGATCGACAAGGTCCGCCCCCGGCGCGCGCAGAGGTGGACTGGGGTAGCCGCGGCCGGCCGGTTTTTCGTAACCCAGGCAGGCGAGGCAGGGGGCAAGGCCTTGACGATCCGAAAACCGGTTCCGTGGCCGAACGGTGCACGGGTCGCCGTGGCGATCACATTCGATATGGATGCCGACAGCCTTGTGCATCTGGAGCATCCGCGAGACTCGATCACGCGCGTCTCGACGATATCGATGCTTCAGTACGGACCCCTCGTGGGGGTGCCGCGCATTCTCGAGGGTTATCGGCGCTACGGGCTCAGGCAGACATTCTTCATTCCGGCATGGTGCATCGAACGGTATCCGCGCACCGTCGAGGCGATCGTGAAGGACGGGCACGAGGTCGGGTTCCACGGCTACATCCACGAAGCGCCGAACGCGCTGTCGCGCGAAGAGGAGCACTATTGGATGCGCCGCTCGATCGAAACGATCGAGAAACATACCGGCAGGCGCCCGCGTGGAAACCGCTCTCCGCTCTACAATTTCTCCATCCACACCGCGGAGCTGCTGGCGGAAGAGGGATTTCTCTACGACTCCTCGCTGATGGGAGACGACGTGCCCTATGTGCTCTCCACGCCGAAAGGCGAGATCGTGGAGCTGCCGACGAGCTGGGCGCTCGACGACTGGCCTCCCTACGTCCACTCCATCGACCTCAACTATATGTTCCAGATCCTGCCGCCGGACCGCGCGATGGAGATATTCATGGCCGAGTTCGAGGCGATGCGGACGGCGGGAGGAGGCCTCTGGATTGGCGTGTGGCATCCCTTTGTAAGCGGCCGGCTCTCGCGGTGGCTGCGGATCGAGAAGATGATCGAGTATATGCAGGGGACTGGCCAGGTCTGGTTTGCCACCCTCGAGGAGATCGCGAACCACGTGAAGCAGGCTCGCGCTGCCGGCACCTACGACATGCGCGTGGACAAGCTTCCCTATTACGACCGCCCGCAGATTCCCGACCCGCCGCCGTCAGGCATGCTCAAGGGCGGTCGTTGAGGTCTTCTCCGGATTGCCGCCGAGCTTTGCGCGTTCGTCCACGAGGATGGAGACGAAGCGGCGGGCGATTGGGTTGGCCGTGCGTGCGGCGAGGCTGACCGCGAAGAACAGCGAGTCGTAGCTGAACTTCCGGTCGCAGAGCACCTTCAGTCTTCCGCGCCGCACCCAGTCTTCGGCATAGTGCGCCGGCAGGTAGCCGATGAATGCGCCGCTCAGGATCAGGATGAGCTGGGCTTCCATCGTCTCGACCGTGGCCTCCGCGCGGCGGTGTCCGATCCGTTTCAGATCGCTGCTGTGCAGATAGCCGCGGGCGACGAAGGCATGGTCGGCAAGCGCGCCGCTGACGGCCCGGGCGTCCATACGCGCCAGCGGATGATTTGACGAGCAGTAGAGCGACTGCTTCTCGGCGTGCAGCGGCGCGTAGGTGAATTCGCTGCGGCGCGAGTGTCCGGGAACGATGATCAGGTCGCGGTTGCCGCTGATGAGCTGCTTCTCCAGGTCTTCGGGCCCGGCGGTCGAGAAATCGATGGTTACCATGGGCATCTGGCGGCGGAGCATCATGAATGCTTCCGAAAGAGGCAGCCCCCGGTTGGTGGCGACGGCGTCAACGGCGCCGATCCGGAGCACGCGGCGGACGTTGGGGGATACCGCGCCCGCGCTGTTGGAGAAGCGGGCAACCGCCTCGAAGAGATCGGTCGAGGCTTCGTAGACGGCTTCGCCTGCCTCCGTGAGCGAGAAGCCGGAGCGGCCGCGCCAGCACAGACGCACCCCCAGCCGGGCCTCCAGCTCCGCCAGACTGGCCGAAATCCGCGATTGGCTCATGTTGAGGACAAGCTGGGCGCCAGCCATGCCACGCGCCTCGGCGATCGCGCGGAAGATGCGGATGAGGCGCAGATCGACGTCGAGCAGTCGGTGCATTGGATCGCTCCTGGTTTCCAGATGCTTCGACCCGATTTTCTCTATTTTTGAAGAATAAGGAAGGCCGGTAGAGTCGCTGGCCAGGACTTTGCGAGTGTGGGCCGATGCATTCGTACGAAAACGGACGTCTCGATCTTCCCTTCGTCGGGCTTTGCACCTTCGGGAAACGGCCGGCCTGTCTCGACTGGGACGCGATCGATGCCGATGTCGCGGTGCTCGGCGTACCGTATGACATGGGCACGCAGTACCGCTCCGGGGCGCGTTTCGGACCGCGGGCGATCCGCGAGGCCTCGACGCTGTTCTCTTTCGGACACAGCGGCGCCTACGACCATGAGGACGACGTCGTCTACCTGCCGACGGATCGGGTGCGGATCGTCGACATCGGCGATGCCGATATCGTCCACACGGACACGGCAGCCAGCCACGCCAACACCGAGCGGGCGGTGCGCAAGATTCTTGAACGCAATGCGCTGCCGGTCGTTCTCGGCGGGGACCACGCGGTCAACATCCCGTGCGTGCGCGCGTTCAGCGATCGGCCGCCCATCCACATCGTGCAGATCGACGCGCATCTCGACTTCGTCGATGTGCGCCACGGTGTCCGCGAAGGACACGGCAACCCGATGCGACGTGCCTCCGAACAGCCCCACGTGACCGGCCTCACGCAGCTCGGCATCCGCAATGTGTCTTCGACGTCGCGCGAAGGTTACATGGAGGCCCGGAGCCACGGTTCCGTGATCCGCTCCGTGCGCCAGTGCCGGGCGCTCGGCACGAAAGGGGTGCTCGATCTCATTCCGGCCGGCGCCCGATATTATCTCACGATCGATATCGATGCCTTCGATCCGTCCATAGCCCCCGGAACCGGAACGCCCAGCCACGGCGGCTTTCTCTACTGGGAGGTGATGGAGCTGTTGCAGGGGTTGGCGCGGCGGGGGGAAATCGTCGGCATCGACCTCGTCGAGGTGGCGCCGTCCTACGATCCGTCGGGCATCACCGCGATGCTGGCGGCACAGGTCTTGCTCAATCTGCTCGGCTACGTCTTTCACGAACGGGAGCTGCGGGCCGCACGGCCGGGCGCGCGCCCGGCGCAGCGCGCGGCCGCCGCCGCGGAGTGAATATGGCATCCACAGGAGGGTTTCACATGCACAGTGCAACGAAGGGACTGCTCGCCGCCTGTCTGGGACTCGGCGTGTCGCTTGCGGTGGCTTTGCCGCTGGCGACCGGGGCCAGCGCCAAGGTCGGCGAAGAGAACAAGATCACCTGCATGTATCCGGTCTGGGTCGGCTTTGCGCCGGTACATCTCGCGCAGGAACTCGGATACTTCAAGGACGATGGCATAGAGGTCGTTGAGATTCTCGACGACGACATGCCCAACGCCGTTGCGGCGATGGAACGTGGCGACATCGACTGCTACCTGCGCACGGTCGGCGAGTTCCAGGGACTCGGCCGTCGCAAGGACACGCAGGGCATTATCATCGGCACCATCGACCTGTCCGTTGGTGGGGACGGGTGGGCTGCCGATCGGTCGATCGGGTCTGTCTGCGACCTGAAGGGCAAGACGATCGCGGTCGAGCCGAACCTTCCCGCGCGCCTTCTCATCCAGATGGCGCTCAAGAAGGAGTGCAATCTCTCAATCAAGGACACCAATCTGCTCGACGTCGCCGCCGGCGATGCAGTCGGGGCTTTCGCCGATCCGAATCTCGCTGCCGTCGGCACCTACGAGCCGGTGCTGAGCCAGGTCGTTTCCACGCACAAGGATTCGCGCGGCGCGCATATCCTCGTTTCGTCGAAGACCTATGACGACCTGATCCTCGACATCATCATGGCGCACACTGGCGAGCTGAAGGCACACCCGCAGAAATACGTGAAGTTCCTGCGTGCCATATATCGCGCGGTGGACTACTTCTACGCCAACCAGGAGGCGTCGATCCCGATCATCGCGGCGCATTTCTCCATCACGCCCGACGATTTCCGTGCGACACTGCCGAACGTGAAATACACGCCGCTGGACGAGGCAAGGCACTTCATCGGCACGATGGACAAGGAAGGGCGCGCATATGAGGTCTTCCGCGAGGCCATGGAGCTCAATCTGGAGTTCGGGTCGGCCGACGTGAAGCTGAACCCCGAAGATCATATTGACCGTTCGATCATTAACCAGGTGAATAAGGACTGGTGAGCGAACGAGCCAAGTGACCTTGCAGGACACCAAGATCGGACTGGGGGGCCGCGCAGGCGCCGAGCAGGCGGCGCGGCCCCCGGCTGTGCCTGCACCGGGCGCCGTGCGGCGTCGGGCGTTCTGGCGGGATCTCTTTGCTTTCCGCGGACGCGTCAGGCCTGATCTCGAGCTATGGATCGGGATCGGTGCCTTCGTCGCCGTGCTCCTGATCTGGCTCGTGGTAACGGAGCTGCGGCTCATTCACCCCCAGTTTCTGCCGTCTCCCGGCGCCGTGGTGGTCGCCTGGTGGGGGCTGGTGGAGAATGTCGCCTATCTGCAGGACATCTGGATCAGCGTAGCGCGGGTGTGGATCGCCTTCCTCCTGGCGGCGGCGATTGCGATTCCGCTCGGCATGTTGATGAGCAGCTACCGCATCGTCGGGGCCGCGTGGGAGCCGCTGATCGACTTTGTCCGCTATCTGCCCGTGCCGGCGCTCGTGCCGCTGACCCTTATCTGGTTCGGGATCGGCGAGAGTTCCAAGATTGCGTTGCTCTGGATCGGCGTGTTCTTCCAGCTCGTGCTGCTGGTAGCCGACGACGCGCGGCGGGTGCCCAAGGAATTCATCGAGACGGGCCGCACGCTGGGCGCGGGCGACCGCGCGCTGATCACCGACGTGCTGTTCCGTGCGATGCTGCCGAATATGGTCGACAGCCTCAGGATCACCCTTGGCTGGTGCTGGACCTACCTCATCATCGCCGAGATTGTCGCGTCCAATTCCGGTATCGGCTATGAGCTCTGGACCGCGCGACGCTACGGCAAGACGCCGGAAGTCTTTGCGGGCATCCTGACGATCGGCATTATCGGGCTGGTCTCCGATCAGGCGATCCGGCTGCTTCACCGGCGGGTCTTCCGGTATCTCGGCTGAGGGTGCAGGCGGTGCGTGAGGCCTTCATCGAATTCCGCAGCGTGGCCAAGACCTTCACGGACGACCGCGGCCGCGACATCCGGGTGGTCGAACCCCTCTCCATGAACATCGCCGAGGGCGAGTTCGTCGTGCTGGTCGGCCCGTCCGGATGCGGCAAGACCACAGTCATGCGCATGGTCGGCGGGCTGGAGATGCCCACCGAAGGCGAGATTCTCATCGACAGCAAACGGGTCGAGGGGCCGAGCCGCGAAAAGGGAATGGTGTTCCAGTCCTACTCGTCGTTCCCGTGGCTGACGGTACTCGGCAACATCCGTTTCGGGCTGAAATACCGCAGCGACGTTTCGGCGGCGCGCAAGGAGGCGATCGCGCGGCACTACCTCGATCTCGTCGGACTGACGCCTTTTGCCGACTACTACGTCAACCGGATTTCTGGCGGCATGCGGCAGCGCGTGGCCATCGCGCGGACGCTCGCGGCCGATGCACAGGTACTCCTCATGGACGAGCCGTTTGGCGCCCTGGATGCGCTCACGCGCGAGCGGCTTCAGCTTCAGCTTCTGCAACTGCGCACCGCGGAGCGGAAGACGGTGATATTCGTCACGCACGATGTCGACGAGGCGGTCTTTCTGGCCGACCGGATCGTCGTGTTCTCGGCACGGCCGGCGCGCGTGCTTCGGGATATCAATGTCAGCGAGGCATTGCCGGCGGAGCGCACGCTCGACGTGACGGAACTGCCGGCGTTCCGTCAACTCCGGCACGACGTGCTTGCTTTGATCCGCAATGAGGAGCTGCGGACCGAGGAGGCGGAGATCGCCGCGGCCGACCGTGTTTGACTTCAACGGGAAGCAGGTTCTTGTGACTGGCGCCAGCCACGGCATCGGCCGGGCCGTTGCAGCCGCGTTCGCGCGTGCGGGCGCCCATCTCATCGTTCTCTCGAGCACGCGCGACGTTGAGGGAGCGGCTGCAGAAATCGGCCGGGAAACCGGACGAAGCGTGCGCAGTCTTGTCTGCGATATCTCTGACCGCGAAGCAGTGCGGCGCAGCGTCGGGCAGATCGACCGGATAGATGTGCTGGTGAACAATGCCGGGCTCGAGTCGATCACGCCGATGTCCGATCCGGGCGAGGAAATCGACCGCACCTTCGAACGCATCATCGCCATCAATGTCCTTGGGACATATTACGTGACGCGCACGGCGTTGCCGAAAATGGGGGCGGGCGCGAGCATCGTCATCACCTCGTCGATTTGGGGAAAGACGGGCGCCGCGGACTTCGCCGCCTATGTTGCCTCCAAGCATGCCAATATCGGCTTCATGCGCGTGTTGGCGAAGGAGCTTGGGCCAGAGGGCATTCGCGTCAACGCCGTGTGTCCTGGCTGGGTGAAGACGCGCGCGGCGCTGCGATCGCTCGCAAGGGTTTCTTCGGCGGCGGGCATCGGCGAGGACGAAATGCTCGGTCAGATACTCTCCGCGCAGGCGCTACCCGGTCTGATGGAGCCGGACGACGTGACGAGCCTCTACCTTTTCCTGGCGTCCGACGCGGCGAGGAACATCACCGGCCAGGCCGTGAATGTGGACCGTGGAGAGGTGATGGCATGACGCTGGCCGGCAAGCGCGTCCTGGTCACAGGCGGAGCCAGCGGCATCGGCCGGGCAATCGCCATCGCGCTCGCGCGCGAGGGCTGTCGCGTTGCGCTGGCGGATCGGGCTCCGGAAAGCGTGACCGGCGCAGTGGTCTCGACGATCGCCGGTGCCGGGGGCGAAGCCTTTGCGACGCAAACCGACGTTTCTCGCGAGAACGAGGTACTTGCCCTGTTCGAAAGGGTACGCGGCCATTGGGGCGGGCTCGACATTCTGGTGAACAACGCCGGAATCCTGATCGACAAGCCGCTGCTGGAGACGACAGCAGACGACTTCGACCGTCTGATGGGTGTGAACCTTCGCGGTGCGTTTCTCGTCGGCCGGGAGGCCCTGCGCATGATGGCCGGGCAAGGTTCCGGCCGGGTGATCAACATTGCCTCGGAACTTGCCTATCTCGGCCGCGCCAATGCCTCGGTCTATTGCGCCTCGAAGGGCGGGGTGCTTTCGATGACCCGCGCATGGGCCCGCGAGTTCGCGCCCGATATTCTTGTCAATGCCATCGCGCCCGGTCCGATCGACACGCCGCTGCTTGGGCCGGAATCGATGTCGCCCGAAATGCGCGCGACGGAGGAGAATATCCCGCTTCGCCGGATCGGCCAGCCGGAGGAGGTCGCCGGCGTCGCGGTGTTTCTCGCCGGCCCGGCGGCCAGCTTCATGACCGGCCAGTGCGTCAGCCCCAGCGGCGGCGCGGTAATGCTCTGAATCTCGAGGTAAGGACGACCAGACATGCCCTCGACATTTCCCCAGCCGATCGACGGTGCGGTCCTTCCGCGGTTTGCGGGCATACCGACCTTCATGCGGCTCCCTTACGAGCCGGATCCGTCGAAACTCGATATCGCCCTCGTGGGGGTGCCGTGGGACGGCGGTACGACCCACCGCGCCGGAGCTCGGCACGGCCCGCGCGAAATCCGGAACATGTCGAGCCTCATGCGGCGGGTGCATCCGGTGAGCAAGATTTCGCCCTACGACCTTTGCCGGGTGGGCGACGTCGGGGACGTTCCGGTCAACCCGATCGATCCGATGGACAGCCTGAAACGGATCGAGGAGTTCTATGGCCGCGTCGTCGGGGCAGGGGCGGTGCCGCTGACCGCAGGCGGAGACCATCTCATCGCCCTCCCGATCCTGCGGGCTGTGGCCAGGCGCGCGCCGGTCGGGCTGATCCAGTTCGACTCCCACTCCGACACCAACGACGCCTATTTCGGCGACAACAAATACACGCACGGGACGCCCTTTCGCCGCGCGGTCGAGGAGGGTCTGATCGACCCAAGGCGCAGCATCCAGATCGGCATCCGCGGATCGAAATACAGCGCCGACGAGCTCGACTATCCGCTCAAGGCCGGTTTCCGGATCGTCACGATCGAGGAGTATTTCGATCTCGGCTTGGAGAAGGTCTCCGCGGAGATCCGCCGCGTGGCGGGCGCCGGCCCGGTCTATGTGAGTTTCGACGTCGACGGCCTCGATCCGGTCTACGCGCCGGGCACCGGCACGCCGGAAATCGGCGGCTACTCGACGCACGAGGCGCAGCGCATGCTCCGGAGCCTTCAGGGCCTCGATATCCGCGGCGCCGATGTGGTCGAGGTCGCCCCTCCGTTCGATCCGACGGGGAACACGGCTCTGGTCGGGGCCACGATGATGTTCGAGCTGCTGTGCGTGATGGCCGAAAAGGTCGGGCGGAGGTAGCCAGAGGAGAGCCGGCGCTCCTCGATTGCGCCGGCCTCAGCGCCGTCGAACGCCAAACCGCGCAAACGGAGAATCACGTGGTTGAAACGGCCGCCCGCACCTTGTTGAGCAGCGCGGCCCGATCGTGGCGCGCCTTCAGCGCCGTCGCCATGTCGACTTCGACAAAGCGCGCCTCGGTGTGCGGCTGCATTTGCCCGATGAGGTCCATGTCGGCTGAAATCACCGTGCCGACCATCATGTACCCGCCGCCCGAAACCGCATCGCGGTGGAGCACGATGGGCTCGGTGCCCCCGGGCACCTGGATCGAGCCGTAAGGATAGCAGGCATCGACGATGTTGGACGGGTCGGAACCCGCTCCGAAAGGCTGCTTGCGCGGCACAAATACCAGCGGACGCCCGCCGCGGAAGCGATAGCCGATGCGGTCGGCCTCGGGAGCGACTTTCCACGTGTCGGCGAAAAAGTCCCTTCCGGAGGCCGCGGTGATCCTGTGCCAGTAGAGGCCGGGAAGAACACGCAGCTCCGCCGGCTTGCCAGGCATCCGCCGCAGGCTTTCGGGAACCGTGCGCCCCTCGCCGGATCGCCCGGCGCCGCCGACCGCCAGTTCGTCGCCGGCCGCCAGAGAACGCCCCTCAAAGCCGCCGAGCGCGCCGAGCGGATAGGTGGAGCGGCTCCCCAGCACAACGGGAACGTCAATTCCGCCGGAAATCGCCACATAGGCCCGCGCGCCGGACTTCAGAAATCCGAAGGAAAGAATCTGGCCGGCCTTGACGCGGAAGGAAGTCCAGGTTGGGCGCTCGTCGCCGTCGACTTTGGGCGCCAGCTCCGCTCCGGTAACTGCAACGACGGCCTCGCTCCTGAACTCGAGTTCCGGTCCCATGAACACACACTCGAGTCCCGCCGCGCCTTCGTCGTTACCGACCAGCAGGTTGGCGCAGCGCATCGCGAAGCGATCCATCGCGCCGGATATCGGAATTCCGAGATGATAGTAACCGGGTCGGCCGAGATCCTGAACCGTGGTGGCGAGCCCGGGGGCGACGACTCTAATGGGCATGGAGCACCTCATCGAGCTTCCGGTTGTAGCCGTCCACATCGCGGTGGAACTCGTCGAGGTCGAATGTCACCTCACGGATCAGCGGTGAAAACCGGCCGGCTTCGACCTCGGCGACGGCAGCGTCGTATTCTTCGCGTGCAATCGCCTTCCATTTGACGATGTCGCCCGGCTTGAAGAACACCATGAAGTCGCGAAGATAGCTGATCTCCTGCTTTGGATCGTAGATCGGCATCGGAGTGATACCGAACATCTGGTAACCGCCGGCGCCGCGCACCGAGTAAATGCAGCCGAAGCAACCGCCGAACCCCACGGTCAGTTTTGGCGTATCGGTGCGCGGCCGCAGATATTTCGGCACCTCGATCTGACGTTCGCGCTCGACCATCTGGTAGAGGAACGGCAGGCCGGCCACGAAGCCGACCATTGAAACGAACCACGGAGATCCGGTGAAGGCGGCGATGAACGCGTCGACCGAGTCGTAGCCGTTGATGCGAGCCGCGTATTCGATGTCGGTCGACTTCGGGTCCTGATGACGTTCGCGAAAGCGCATCAGCGTTTCGGTCGTCCACGGATCGCGGAAGAAGACCGGAATCTCGATGATCCGCGTCCTGATGCGGGATTCGGCTTTGGCTGCCGCCGCCTCAAGCCGCTTCAGCTCCGTCAGCATGTCGTCAGGAGCGATCACGTCCGGGTCGAACTTGACCTGAAAGGACGCATTGGCCGGACATACTTCGGTTACACCCCTGATCGACGACGCCCGCACGGCGTTAGTGAGCGACAGGCTCTTGAAGAAGGCCTCGAGCGACATCTCCTCGTCGACCTCGACGAAGACGTGCTCGTCGCCGCCGAAGGAATATCTTGTACTCATGTCGTCTCCATCGTTCGGATCAGGCGATGTGCATTGGATTCGAGCCAGCGCTCCAACCAACCCGTGTGAACGCTGCCGGCGCGAACCTCCTCGTCCGCCACGAGCGCTCGATGCAGTCCAACGGTTGTCGGCAGGCCGCCGATCTCCAGTTCCCGCAGCGCGTCCGTCAGCCGTTCGATCGCGTCGGCCCGATCGACGCCGCGCACGACAAGCTTGCCAAGCAGCGAATCGTAGAACGGCGGAACCGTGTATCCGGGATAGAGGTGTGTATCGAAGCGAATGTGCGGACCTTCGGGCACCTGCACCTCGCCTACCTTGCCGGGAAACGGCGCAAACCCTTTCGCCGGATCCTCGGCATTGATCCGCACTTCTATGGCGTGCCCTTCGATGGCGATATCTTCCTGCCGGAGACCGAGTGGTGCACCGCCGGCAATCGCGATCATCTCGCGCATGAGATCGACGCCGGTGACCAGTTCGGTCACCGGATGTTCGACCTGGATGCGCGTGTTCATCTCGATGAAATGGAACTGGCCTGATGCCTCGTCGTAAAGGTATTCGATCGTGCCGGCGCCGCGATAACCGACCGCCGCTGCAAGAGCGACGGCGGAATCGCACAACGCCTGTCGTACCTTGGGCGCGAGTGCCGAAGAGGGAGCCTCCTCCCATACCTTTTGCCGGCGTCGTTGGAGCGAACATTCGCGTTCGAACAGGTGAATGAAGCGCGATCCGTCTCCGAGCACCTGCACCTCGATGTGGCGGGCGCGCTCGATCAGCCTTTCCACATAGAGGCCGCCGTCGCCGAAGGCCGCCTTTGCCTCGGCGCTGGCGGCTTCGAACAATTGCTCGAATTCGTTCCAGTCGCGCGCGACGCGTATGCCGCGACCGCCGCCCCCGGCCGCCGCCTTGATCATTACAGGAAATCCGGTCGCCGCCACGACATCTCGCGCCGCCTCGATATTTGCAACCAGGCCCTCGCTGCCCGGGACCGTTGGAACCCCAGCTCTCCTGGCTGCCTCGCGCGCGGCGACCTTGTCGCCCATCTGCCGGATCGTCTCGGGACGCGGCCCGACGAATATCAGACCGGCCTGCTCGACGGCGTCCGCAAACGCGGCATTCTCGGCGAGAAATCCGTAGCCCGGATGAATCGCATCGGCGCCGGTGGTCAGCGCTGCCTGAATGATCGCGTCCTTGTTGAGGTAGGACTTTGCCGCCTGCGACGGACCGATGTTCACCGCCCGGTCGGCGAGGCGGACCGCTAGGGAATCGGCGTCGGCGGCGCTGTGGGCCTGGATCGTCTCGATTCCCATTTCGCGCGCCGCCCGGATTATGCGGACGGCGATCTCACCCCGATTGGCAACAAGAAGGCGCCGGACAGGCATCGACGGGAATCCTATCCAAGCTCGACGAGCGGTTGGCCGGCTTGCACCTCGCCGGCGTCTTCGACGAGGAATTTCGCGATCGTGCCCGCGGCCTCCGCCTTCACCTCGTAGAATGTCTTCATCACCTCGACGAGGCCGATCACATCGCCGGAGGCCACCGCGTCACCCTCCTGCTTGTATGCCGGCTTGTCGGGTGCCGGGCGCCGATAGAAGGTTCCCGGAAGGGGCGAGACGATATGCTTGCTCATGGTCCCTCTCTCTGGCTGGCGCGGATCGTCTTCATCGGTCGAACGACACTAGGCCGCCAGATGAGGCCGGATGGCCTCACGTACGGCCCTGGCGACCGCGACGGCATTTGGCGTATCGGAATGGATGCAGATGGCATCGGCGCCGACGGCGACATCGTTGCCATCCACCGAGCGGGTCTTGCCTTCCTGGATCGCGCGCAGCGACCGCTCGGCCGCGTCGAGCGGATCGACGGCCTCGTGTTCGCGCGTGATGATCAGGCTGCCGTCGCCGCGATACTGCAGGTCGGCGTAAAATTCGGCAACGAGCCGATGGCCGCGCGCGGTGTAGATTTCCTCGTGTAGCGTGCCCGCCATGCCGAAGATCGGCACGTTGAATACGTCCGCGGCGTCGCAAACGGCGTGTGCCGCAGGCTCCATGCGAGCCGCCATTCCGTAAAGCGCGCCATGCGGCTTGATGTGGTTGAGGGGCATGCCGGCGGCGTCGAGGAATCCCTTGAGGGCGCCGATCTGGTAGATCATGCAGTTGGCAAGCTCCTCGCGGGTCATCGCCATTTCCCGGCGACCGAAACCCTGGAGATCGGGAAGCGAGGGGTGCGCGCCCACCCGCACGCCATGCTTGCGTGCGAGCCCAACAGTTGCGGCAATGTGGTTGAAATCGGATGCATGGAATCCGCACGCGACATTGGCGGCGGAGATGAGTGGCATCAACGCTTCGTCGTCTCCGATACGGTAGAGGCCGAAGCTCTCACCCATATCGCAATTTATGATGGTCATGGTGCGTTTCGACCTCTGACTTTGCTTCGACGGCTTCACCGCCGCGGTCATGCCCATTTTCCTCAGTCCCGCGCGCCGGCGATGTAACGCAGGCGAATCTGGTCGGCGATGACGGCCAGGATCAGCAGTGCCCCCAGCACGACCATTTGCAGATAGGATCCGATGCGCGCCAGGTTCATGCCGTTCTGAACGAGAACGATGAATAGCGCACCGAGCACGACGTTCTCGACACGGCCGACGCCACCGCGTAGCGACACGCCCGCAATCACGCATGCCGCGATCGACTCAAGCGGCATCGAGGCGCCCACGTTGGCTTCGCCGGTGTCGAGACGCGCTGTGAGCAGCATGCCGGCGATCGCGGCGAGCAAGGCGCTGAGGATGTAGGTCACGAACAGCGTGAGCCGGGTATTGATGCCGGAAAGCCGCGCTGCCTTGATGTTGCCGCCGACGGCGTAGAAGTACCGTCCCTGACGCGTCCGGTTGACGAACAGGTATGTGAGGACCGCGAGCACGGCCGCAATCCAGATGGGCAGGTGAATTCCGAGCAGGTTGCCGAAGCCGAAAATCTCGCCGTATTCGCGCGGCATTCCGTAAACGGGAACGCCGCCGGTCAGGTAGAGCGCGATCCCGAAACCCACCGACGCCATGCCAAGCGTCATGATGAATGGCGAGACACCGAAGACCGCGACGCCAACGCCGTTGCAAACGCCGATCAGCACGCCGGCGCCGATGCCAGCAAGAACACCGAGAGCTATCGCCAGCGGCACGGCGTCCGGCCACATTGCGAAGGCGGCTGCCATCGCCATCGCGCCGACCACCGAAGTGATCGCCAGAATGGTCCCGACCGAAAGATCGAAGCCGCCGGTGAGCAGCGCGAACATCTGACCGAGCGAAACGATCATCAGATAGACCGACTGCCGTGCAACGTTGCTGAGGTTGCGGACCGTCAGAAAATTGTCCGAGAGCAGCGTGAATACGATCAGCGCGATAACCAGCAGGAAAGGCAAAACGCCGAGGCGAATGAACGTTGCCTTGAGCCAGTAGGAAAGGTCGCGCTTCGGCGCGGGGAGGTCGATTTCACGGCTCGCCATCAGGCTGCCTCCCGATCGAAGAAGTGGCGGAGCAGGTTTTCCTCGGTGATCTGTTCGCCTTCGAGCGTCGCTTGAATGCGTCCGCGGTAGAAGACATACACGCGCCGCGGCAGATGCAGAACTTCCGGGAGGTCGGAAGATACGATGACGACGGCTGCCCCGGCCTCGCACAGATCGCGGATGAAAGCGTAGATTGCGGCCCGCGTGCCGACGTCCACGCCGACCGTGGGCTCGTCGAGAACGAACAGGTCGACGGGGCGTGTCAGGCATTTCGCCAGCATCACCTTCTGCTGGTTGCCCCCCGAGAACAGCTCGACAATCCGTTCGATCCTGCGCGGCTGAAGGTTCACGCGATCGGCAAGAGTGCCCGTTTCACGTATCTCCGCCACCCGTTCGAGAATCGGACCGAACGAGAATGGCCGTCGGTCGAGCGACGGCAAGGAGATGTTCTCCCGGCAGGACCGCATCATGATCAGCCCCTCGTCGCGCCGATCGGCCGGGAGGTAGAACATGCCGCGGTTAAGGAGGGCGCGAACCGGCTGGCCGGTTACGTCCTCGCCCTTCAGCAGGACTCGACCGGCTGAAATGGGTTCGGCCCCGAACGCTGCCCGCATTACCTCGGACTTTCCGGAGCCGACCAGCCCTGCGAGTCCGACGACCTCGCCTCGGCGTACGGTCAGGGAGGCGCCCAGCACGGCCCCGTTGGGCGTGGAAAGATTCTCGATCTTGAGCACCTCGTCGCCCGCCGATTGCCGGATACTGGGGAAGAGCTCCGAGATGACGCGACCGGTCATCAATCGCACGAGCTCGTCCTCGCTGGCGGTTTTTGCATCGAGCGTCGCGACATACCGCCCGTCGCGTAGCACCGTTATGCGGTCGCCGATCCTGCGGATTTCCTGCATCCGGTGCGTGATGTAGACGACGCCGACACCGTCGCGCGTGACCTGCTCGATCAGGGCGAACAATTGCTCGGTTTCACGATCCGTCAGGGAGGCGGTCGGCTCGTCGAGAATGAGGACCGACAGATCGGCGCGAAACGCTTTCGCAATTTCGACCATCTGCTGCTCTGCCCGCGTGAGGTGCTCGACCTGCGCCGATGGCGCCAGCGGAAAGCCGAGGCGCTTGATGATCGCTTCCGCGCTTCGCCGCAGCCTGCGCTTGTCCAGCATCCCGTGACGGGTGAATTCGGCGCCGAGGAAAAGGTTCTCTTCCACCGTCAATTGCGGGACGAGGGAGAATTCCTGAAAGACGGCGGAGATGCCGAGATTGCGCGCGTGATGGACCGACTCCAGCACGACGCGCTCGCCGCGAAACCGCACCTCGCCGGCGGTCGGTAGCTGGACACCCGCAAGTATTGAGATCAGCGTCGACTTGCCGGCACCGTTCTCGCCGAAAAGGATGTGGACTTCGCCCGGTCGCAGGTCGAAATCGACGCGGTCGAGCGCCAGCACGCCGGGATACTGCTTGCTTATCCCGACCGTCTGAAGCAGAGGTGCGGCCCCCGCGCGGGGGCCGCCCTCGATGTTGTCGGCCTCGTTCATTCGACGCCCCGCCGTCGGCGTGGACCCTACTCCACCCGGAAAATCGGGGTGAAGCCGTCCGGCGCCAGCGTTGAGCCGGTATCGAAAGTCTTGATGTCGTCCTGGCTGACGACCTTCAGGGCCGGGCCGACGTGCTTGAGATAGTCCTTGCCTTCGAGGATCCGCACCGCCTGGTCGATGGCGATCCGGCCCTGGATGACTGGCGAGTCGGTCGGCGCCGCGAGTATCTGGCCGCGGCGGATGCCCTGATCGACACCCGGCGTATAGTAGTAGGACACGATCTTGATCTTGTCGGCAACGCCGCGGTCGCGAAGGATCGGGATCGCCGCCTCGGCGGTAACCGCCGTGCCGACCACGTAACTGATGTCGGGATGCGCCTGAAGCGTATCCTCGACGAGCTTGGCCTGAACCTCCTTGCCGGTGTCGCCGTATTTGGTCTCCACGACCTCGATTGCACTGTCTTTCACGGCGCCCAGGAAACCGGTGTTGCCGGCCTCGACCCAGCCCGCGCCTGCGGGACCCGGGAACCAGGCGACCTTCACCGGCGCGGAACCCGCCGGATGGAGCTTGGCAAGGTACTCGCCCGCCTTGGCGCCCATTTCGCCGAACGAGACCAGTGACTTCGCCGAGAGTTCCGGCGAGGAGATTCCGTTGATGACGTCAATGACCGGGATGTTCTTCTTGCGAATATCGGCCACGAGGTTGTTCAAACCGTCGTACGAAATGGCGCCGATGACGACGGCATTGGCGCCGGCCGCGACGCAATCCTCGATCTGCGAAATCTGCTTCTGCAGTTCCGTATAGCCGCCAGCCTCGACGAGCTGCATTTTTACGCCGAGACGCTTGGCTTCGTCGGCAACGCCATAGTCCACCGCAAGCCAGTAGGCGTCCTTCATGTGCGGGAACGAAACGCAGATTTCCCAAGGCTTTGATGCCTTCTCCAGTGGCGTATAGTCCACGGTCTTTCGCGGGCTCGCCATGTCGAATGGGGGATCCCAGACCTCTACCGGGTAGGGAAACCAGTCCGCCGCGGAGGCCGCCCCGGCGGCCCCCAGCAGCAGCACCGCCGCAGCGGTGCAGGTGACCAAACGCTTCATCGATACCTCCGTCCTGGACCCGAATGCCGCAGCGCTGGATCACGCCGCGCAGGTCGGGCTATATCCTTACGCAAGGCTTTGGTATTGTGAAATGCGAAAATCCACGCTGTGAAATCAGGTTTTCTGATATTAGATCTCTACAGGCCGGTGGGCGGGTCGGCCGAACTGGGAGCAGGGCGCGTCTGCCCGCGGTAGTGTCTGATGACAGTTTCCCTCCGGCATCTGCGCTATTTTGTAGCGACCGCCGAGACCGGTCAGGTTTCGCGCGCCGCCGTGGAACTGAACGTGTCCCAGTCCGCGGTGACCGGCGCCATCCGGCAGATCGAATCCCGGGTCGGTGCGCGCCTGTTCGACCGCCACTCCAACGGCGTGACGCTGACCTTCGAGGGGAGCCGCTTTCTTCAGCACGCCCGCAACATCATAGCTTCAGTCAACGAAGCCATGCGGGTTCCCGCGGCGGCGACTGCCGAGATTCGCGGTCAACTGAGAATCGGATTGACCTATACCGTCGCCGGTTATTTCTTCCCGCAGCACCAGGCGCGCTTCGCGCGAAGCTACCCTGGCGTGACGCTGGAAATGCGCGAGGCACCGCGCGCGGCGATTGAGGACGACCTCGTCGCCGGCCGCCTCGACATTGCTGTGCTTCTCACGTCGAATCTCTCCAACCACGCCGAGCTTGCCCACGAAACCTTGATCCGCTCGCGCCGCCGGTTGTGGCTGCCGATCGACCACCCGATGCTTCGCATGTCCGAGATCCGGCTGGAGCAGGTGGCTCAGGAGCCTTACATCATGCTGACAGTCGATGAGGCGGAGAAGACGGCCGGCCGCTATTGGGAGAAGACACCTTACCGGCCGCGGGTCATATTCCGCACCTCGTCAGTGGAGGCGGTGCGCAGCATGGTTGCCAATGGCACCGGAGTCACCATCCTCTCCGACATGGTGTACCGCCCCTGGTCCCTCGAGGGGCAGCGGATCGAGACCCGGACGCTCGACGACGCTGTACCCTCCATGGACGTCGGCATGGCCTGGCGCCGCGGTGCGGATCAGTCGCCAGCGGTGCAGGCATTTCGCGATTTCCTCGGCCTCACCTTCAACGGCGGTGGCCCGGGGATGCCCAACTGAGAGGAGGCGGAAATGTCGGCAAGGCCGCAGGCGGTTGCCACTGTGCGCATCGAGAACGAACGGGTGAAGGCAACCGAGTTTGCCTTTGTCCCCGGCGCCGAAACCGGCTGGCACCGGCACGGCTACGACTACGTCGTGGTGCCGCTGACAGACGGGCAGCTGGTGCTCGAAGAACCTGGGGGCGGCAAGAGGCAAGTCGCGCTGACTGCCGGGATTCCCTACGCACGTCCGGTGGGCGTGGAGCACAATGTCGTCAACGCCGGTCCCGAAATGCTGCGCTTTCTCGAGATCGAGATTCTGAAATGACACCGGCGGATGCTCGGAAGCTGGCCTTGCTTGAGCGTTTCATGGCCGCCTGGAATGCCCGCGATGTGAACGCCCTGATGTCCTGCATGTCGGACGATTGCGAGTTCCTTTCCTCGGCCGGACCGGATCCCGCCGGAACCCGGTATCGCGGGCGCGATGCCGTCAACGCTGCCTACGCGGCCCTGTTCGACAACTTTCCCGAAGCAGCGTGGACGAATGCCCGCCATTTCGTCATCGCCGACCGGGGAGTTTCGGAGTGGCGCTTCGTCGGCCGCGACAGGGAGGGCAGGGCAGTCGACGTCTATGGCTGCGATCTCTTCACCTTCGACGGCGACAGGATCCGCACGAAAGACTCCTACCGCAAGAACCGCACCGGATAGAGCGAGCCGGCCGGCAACGAGATCGGCCTGTTCAGGCATCGGGCATCAGCGACGCAGTCTTCTGCTTGTCCGTGGATTGGCTTGCTGAGCGTTCGCGCGAAATCGCCGCACCCAACCCGGCTCTCCACTTCGATATTCGCCGCCCCGCTGAAATGGTCGAGTCGATCGGGGCCAGGCTGCAGCCTTAGCCTGGTGTCGCGCGGCTCATGCCGCCTCCATCAGCGCCAGCAGACCCTTGAGAATGTCAAGAGGTGGCGGCGGGCAGCCGGGAATGTACAGGTCGACGGGGATCACGGCGCCGACCCCGCCGACGACGGCGTAGCTCCGCGCGAAGCAGCCGCCGTCCAGCGCGCAGTCGCCGACGGCTACGACCCACTTCGGCGCCGGCATCGCGTTGTAGGTCCGCTCCAGTGCCTCGCGCATGTTCTTCGTCACCGGCCCGGTGACGAGGAGCACGTCCGCGTGGCGCGGCGAGGCGACGAAGTGGAGGCCGAATCGCTCCAGATCGTAGAAGACATTGTTGAGCGCATGAATCTCCAGTTCGCACGCATTGCAGGAGCCCGCGTCGACTTCCCGGATGGCGAGGCTGCGGCCGAGCCGCGCCCGCGCCGCAGCCTTGAGGCTCGCTGCAAGCGCGGCGATCTCCGGATCCTCCGCCGGTGCGCTTTCGGTGAGTGGCGGCCGGATGAGGTTTTCGAAGAGTGTGCGTCGCATGCGTGTGGCTCAGAGATCGTGCCCGGAATAGGAGCAATTGAAGGATTTGTTGCAGAGCGGGAAGTCTGCGACGATGTTGCCCTCGATCGCAGCCTCCAGAAGCGGCCACTGGAACCACGACGGATCGCGCAGATGGCACCACTCGATCCGCCCGTCGCTTCCGATCCGTACCGCACAGAAGATGTCGCCGCGAAAGCCTTCGACCATGGCCGCACCCTCGCCTCCGCCCGGAGGAAGCACCGTTGCAAGCGGTCCGTCCGGCAACGAGGCCAGCATCTGATCGATCGCTCCGAGGCTCTGCTCAACCTCGCGGATGCGTATCCAAACCCGGGCGTTGACATCGCCCTCGTCGAGAACCGGCACATCGAACGCGAGCCGGTCGTACGGTGGATAGGCAAGCGCGCGCCGCGCGTCGAACGCGCGCCCGGATGCGCGGCCGACATGGCCGCCCGCACCGAATTGCTGCGCCAGCTCCGCGCTCAGTATGCCGGTACTGACGGTGCGGTCCTGCAAGGAGGCCGTGTTGTCGTAAAGCTCGACCAGCCGCGGGAAGGTCTCGCGGATCAGGGCGAGCAGTGCGCGTAATGGCGCAATCGCGTCCGCCGCCAGATCGGCCGCAACGCCGCCGGGCACGACGCGGTCGCGCATCAGGCGGTGGCCGAAGGCGGCGTTGGCGTATCGAAGCACCCGCTCGCGGAGCGCGCCGCACTTGGCGTGCATCAGCGAGAAGGCCGCATCGTTGCAGATCGCGCCGATATCGCCGAAATGGTTGGCGATGCGCTCCAGTTCCGCCATCAGCGCCCGCAGCCACACCCCACGCGGCGGCGGCTCCATGCCGAGCGCCGCTTCGACGGCACGCGCAAAGGCAAACGCACAGGCCACGGTGGAGTCGCCGGAAGTGCGGCCGGCGATGCGTGCGGCCTCGGCCATCGTGGCGCCGGCCATCAGGCCGTCGATGCCCTTGTGGACATATCCCAGCCGCTCCTCCAGCCTCACGATCGTTTCGCCCGCGGCCGTGAAACGGAAGTGCCCGGGCTCGATGATGCCTGCATGAACCGGCCCAACGGGGATCTGATGCAGGCCTTCGCCTTCCGCGACGAGGAATTCATAGCCCCGCGCGATCGGCGCCGCCGGCCCGGAAGGATTGAGCGGTCGGCTCACGCCCCAAACGCCGTGATCGATCCATGGGCGCGTGTCAGGCAGACCGTCCGGCTCCACGCCGTAGAGATCGCGTGCCGCCCGCTCCAGCCGGATCGCGGGCGGATGGCGCGCCCCGACGGAGGGGTAGCGCCCGTCCGGGCATGCGAGGGTAAGAACCGCAATCCGGTTGTCGGCTTCGTCACGCACCGCCATGTGAACCGAGTGGCCGTCGCCCCAAAGGCTCACCAGCGTCAACCCGCCCGCCGCAAGCCGGTCGGCCGCTTCCTGCCATGTCGCCTTGTCGACCTCCACGCGCGGCCAAGGCCGATGCCCCTGCGCCGGCCGCCCGTTGGCAAGCACTGCGTCGAGCGCGCTCATCGCTCAGCCCAGCAGCCGCGCGATATGCTCGAACCATTCGACCAGCGGGCGCGGCAGGAAGAGGCCGGCGACCAGCACCAGTGCGAAATGAATGAACATCGGAACGTAGGAGGCCTTGACCGGCGCGCTTGCGCCGCTCGGTGCACCGAAGGCCAACCCCTGCAGGCGAAGCACGAGCGCGCCGAACCCGATCAGGAGACCGGCGACCAGCGGAATGGCAAGCAGCGGCTGCCGCGCGAACGTCGACGACACGACCAGGAACTCGCTCATGAAGATGCCGAGCGGCGGCAATCCCGCGATGGCAACGACCCCGAGCACCAGCCCCCATCCAAGCAGCGGATGGCTCTCGGTAAGGCCCCGGATGTCGGCGATCTTCTGCGTGCCCTTCGCCTGCGCGATGTGCCCGACCGCGAAGAAGATGCCCGACTTGGTGAGCGAATGCATCACCATGTGGAGAAGACCGGCAAAATTGGCGAGCGGCCCGCCCATACCGAAGGCAAACGTGATGATGCCCATATGCTCGATCGACGAATATGCGAACATCCGCTTGATGTCGCGCCGCCGGTAGAGCATGAAGCTCGCGAAGGAGAGCGAGGCAAGGCCGAGCACCGCCATCAACGGCCCGGCGGCGAATGTGCCGGGGTTCGCCGCCAGCAGCAGTTTGAAGCGCAGCACCGCATAGAGCGCGACGTTGAGCAGCAGGCCGGAGAGCACCGCCGAGATTGGCGTTGGGCCCTCCGCGTGTGCGTCAGGCAGCCATGCGTGCAACGGCACGAGACCCGCCTTTGTGCCGTAGCCGAGCAGCAGGAACACGAAAGCGAGTTCCAGCAGCGCCGGCTCGAATCCCGCGGCACGGCTGATCAGGGTGGTCCACACCATCGCGTCGATACCTTCGCCAATCACCGGCAGCGCCGCCATGTAGACGAGGATCGTGCCGAAGAGCGCCAGCGCGATGCCCACACTTCCGAGAATGAAGTATTTCCACGCCGCCTCCAGCGCCTCGTGGGTCCGATAGATGCCGACCATCAGAACCGTGGTCAGCGTCGCCAGTTCGATTGCCACCCACATCAGGCCGATATTGTTGGCGGTGAGGGAGAGGTTCATCCCGAACATCAGGAGCTGATACATCGCGTGATAGAAGCGCAGATAGGCCGGCGTCAGCCGGCCAGTCTCCAGCTCGTGGCCAATATAGCTGGCGCTGAAGATGCTCGTTGTGAAGGCGACGAAGGTCGTCAGCACGATGAATACGACGTTCAGATCGTCGACCAGGAAATACGTGCCGGGCGGCGACCGCTCGATGAAGAACAGCGACACCGCAGTGAGCAGGGTCGCGGCGCAGGCAAGCACATTGAGCAGCGCCCCCGCACGATAGCCGGGAATGACCGCCAGCACCGCGGCCGCGACCAGCGGTATGACAAGAATGGCGATTTCCGGCGTGAACCCGGTCATTGCCGCTCTCCGCGGAACCGGTCGAGCGCGGCGACGTCGACCGTGTCGAAGCGCTCGCGAATCCGGAACAGGAATATGCCGATCACGATGAAGGCGATCAGGATGGAGAACGCGACGCTGATCTCGACGACCAGCGGCATGCCCTTGGCGCCGGTCGCCGCCAGCACCAGTCCGTTCTCCATGGACATGAAACCGACGACCTGGCCGACCGCGTTCCGCCGCGTCACCATCATCAGGAGGCCGAGAAGCACCACGGAAAGGGCGAATGCGAGGTCCTCGCGCGCCAGAGGGTCGGCGTCGCCCGTTACCTTCAGCATCACCACCAGCGACAGCGCCACCAGCGCCATGCCGGCGAGCATGGTCGGTCCGACGCCACCCACCGTCTCGATCTGCCGATGGATGCCGAGCCGCGCGACGATGCGGTGGAGCGCGGTGGGCACGACGATCGCCTTGAAGACGAGCGCGATTGCGGCGGTGATGAAGAGATGCGGCGCGTCCTGCACATAGGCCTGCCAGGCAACGGACGCTGCCAGCACCGCCGCATGCGCGGCATAGACGTTGAGCAGCGCGTAGATCCGGTCCTGATAGAGGAGCAGGAAGCTCACCAGCACGAGGCCGCCGGCCAGCAGGTGCGCGATATCGAACGAGAGTTCGGTCACAGCAGGCTCCGGCTGACGAAGAGGAGGAGCGTCGCGAGAAGCCCGAGCATCAGTCCGGCACCCATGAAGTTGGACACGCGGAAGACCCGCATCTTCGCGATGCTTGTTTCGAACAGCGCGAGCAGCGCGCCCCCGGCCGCGAGCTTGGCGGCCCACGCGCCAAGTCCGAGCAGGATCGCCGCGGGCGTTGCCGCCTCGATGCCCCACGGTACGAAGACGCACGCGATCACTGACATGTAAAGAAGGAGCTTGAGCGAGGCCGCCAGCTCGAGAGCCGCGAGGTGCCGGCCGGAATACTCCAGCACCATCGCCTCATGCACCATCGTCAGCTCGAGATGCGTCGCCGGATTGTCGACCGGGATGCGTCCGTTCTCTGCAATGGCGACCATGATGAGTGCGATCAGCGCGAGACCGAGCGAGACGCGCAGTCCCACGTCCGACTGGCCGAAGATCGCGGCGATCGTGGAGAGCTGGGTCGAACCCGCTATCAGCGCCAGCGTGAACACGATCATGATCATTGCCGGTTCGGCGAGCGAGGCGAACGTCACCTCGCGGCTCGACCCGATGCCGCCGAACGCGGTGCCGACATCCATGCCCGCGAGCGCCAGGAAGAAGCGCGCGCTGCCGAGGAGAGCGATAATTGCGATGAGGTCGGCCGACCAGGAGAACATGAGCCCGGAGGCGAAGGTCGGTACCAGCGAGGCCGCCACCCAGGTTCCGGCGAAGACGAGATAGGGCGTGGCGCGGAAGAGCCAGGATGCGTTTTCCGCGACCACTGCCTCCTTGCGCGTCAGCCGCAGCAGGTCGCGATAGGGTTGGATCAGCGGCGGCCCTCTGCGGCCGAGCGCGCGCGCCTTCACCTTGCGTACAAAGCCGGTGAGCAGGGGAGCCGTGGCGAGCACGACCAGCATTTGCAGCGCCTGAATCAGCAGGCCGAGGATCAGGGCGGCCATAGCGCCACCAGCAGCAGGAGGATCACCAGGGCGCCGAACACGAGCGCGAGATAGCGGCGCACCGTCAGGAACTGGAACCGGTTGAGCCGGTCCGCCGCGATCCCGACGGCGCCGGCCACCGGCTGATAGAGCTCGTCCCAGACAAGGTCGCGGAGCGTTGCTGCAAAATGCGCGGGCGCCAGGCTGCCGGGCGGCGGCATCTGCACATGCTCCCGCGCCTGGAAGACGATCGTGCCGTAGATGCGGCGGATCGGCTGGGCGAAACTCGCGGCGGTGTATTGCGTCGCCGGGCTCGGATCCGGAAACCCGCAATCCCACGGTGGCGCGCGTCGGACCGCACGAGACGCGAAGCGGTGAATCGCGGACGCCGCGAGCGTCGTCGACGCCGCGATGAACAGGAAGACAAGCAGTCCGTTGTAGGAGCTGCGCCCTGCCTCGATCGGAACGATCGACAGCCACGCAACCCCGCTTTGCGCCGGCAGCCGTCCGCCGACGAGGCTTTGCGTCACCGGCGCCAGCGCGTCCATGACGACGCCCGGGAAAATGCCTGCAATGAGGCAGATCCCGGCGAAAATGCCCATCGCCGCGAGCGAAAACCGGTCGGTTTCCGTAGCCCCCGCAGCCACGGGTGTGCGCGGGCGGCCGAGGAAGGTGACCCCATAGGCCTTGACGAAACACGCCGCCGCCAGCGCCGCCGAAAGCGCCAGCAGCGCGCCCGCGGCAGGCGCCAGCATGCGGAGATCCCATTGCTGCAGATCGGGGCTGAGCAGAATCGCTTGGAACGTCAGCCATTCCGACACGAATCCGTTGAGCGGCGGCAGCGCGGAGATCGCCACACATCCGGCGAGGAACAGGAACGCTGTCGCCGGCATGCGGTGGATCAGCCCGCCGAGATGCTCCATGTCGCGCTCGCCCGTCGCCGTGAGCACCGCTCCCGCGCCGAAGAAGAGCAAGCTCTTGAACAGGGAGTGATTAAGAACGTGAAAAAGTGCGGCGGTGAGCGCGAGTGCGGCGGCGAGCGTCATGCCATTGGCGCGGAACGCGAGCGCGAGGCCGAGGCCGATGAAGATGATCCCGATGTTCTCGACGGTATGGTAGGCGAGCAGACGCTTCAGATCGTGTTGCATCAGCGCATAGAGTACGCCCATCACGGCGGTGATCGCGCCGAGCGCCAGCACCAATGTCGCCCACCACCATTGGCCCGTACCCATGAGGTCGAATACGATGCGGATGAAGCCGTAGACCGCGACCTTGGTCATCACGCCGCTCATCAACGCCGAGACGTGGCTCGGCGCAGCAGGATGCGCGAGCGGCAGCCAGACATGCAGCGGCACCACGCCCGCCTTCGATCCTGCGCCGAGGAGCGCGAGTGTGAGCACCAGCCCGGCGAACACAGGCGACAGCTGGTTCTGGCGGATCGCATCGAAGGTATAGTCGCCGCCGGCGCCCGCCAGGAGACCGAAGGCGAGGAGAAGCGCCAGCGTGCCCGCGCCCGCCATCACCAGATAGACGTAGCCGGCGAACGCATTGTTGCGCTCGCGGTGATGGGCCATGACGAGAGCCCACGACGTGAGCGACATGAACTCCCAGGATACAAGGAACGTGAAGGCGTCGTTCGCGACGACGACAAGGTTCATGCCGGCGAGGAACGCGGGATAGAAGGGCAGCACGCGATGCGGCGCGGCTTCATGTCGGCCATAACCCACGGCGAACAGACCTGCTGCCGCGCCGCCGAGATTGACCACGACCAGGAAGAAGGCCGAGAGGGCGTCGACTGCGAAATGCGCACCGATCCATGGCAGGCCGAGCGGCAGCGTCACCGCTCCCCGTTCCGCGCCGGAAAGCAGCGCTATCATGGGTGCGATGCATATGATCGCGCTCGCGGCATATACGAAAGGGGAGGCCGCGTGACGGCGACCGGAGGCAACGGATATGACCGCGACAACGAGCTGCGCGGCGACGGATGCGAGAACGACCCCGGTGAGCATGGATTATCGCTCGGCGCCGCCTGTCATGGCTGTGCCTTCAGGCGCACGCCGCGGCCGCCGGAGAGACTGGGCGCTCCTTCGCCGATGAGTTCGATCCCGGCGGCATCGAGCGCCGCGAGCAATTTGGTGAGCGAGTCCACGTTGCCGCGGATCACGCCCTCGCTGCTTTCCATTCTTTGAATTGTCGGCACCGACAAGCCGGCGCGGTCGGCCAGCGTCCTTTGGTCGACCCCGAGCAACGCCCGCGCGGCGCGAAGCTGGCCGGCAGTAATCATGAAAGGATGGATCGAGAATCAGGTCAGATCTGTCAATATTGATGCCTAGGGCATCGCAACACCTGAATCAAGCATCACCTTGTGCGACAATCCGTCGTGCTGCCGCAACAACCGCATCGATCGGCCGCGACGCGTCGATCCGGATCCAGTCATTCGCTCCGACCGGTTCCGCGGCTTGGGCGCGTACGACTTCCTCGGTTGCGTCGGACGCGTCCCCGGTGCGCGCGCCGACCCGTTCGATTAGCACCGGAAGCGGCGCATCCAGCCACAGCCCAACGAACCGCGCGCCCGTCCGTTGCGCCACGTCGCGAAGCAGCGACCGCTCCTCCGGCGTCCGATGCACAGCGTCGACGACAGTACCGTGTCCGGCGCGCAATGCGGTCTCCGCCATCGCGCGGAGATTGGCGAAAACCCGCGCCGTAATCTCTTGCGTGTAGCCTTCCGCCGGCAGCCGCTCCAGCTCGCCGACGCCAAGCACGCGCTTTCGCTCGATGTCGCTGCGCAGGTGTACCGCACCGGGCGGCCGCCCGATGAAGGGCGCGATCCGCGTCGACACGGCGGTCTTCCCCGTGCCGGACAGGCCGCCAACCCCGACAAGCACGGGGTCTGCAGGCCGAAGCAGCGCCCGCGCCGCCTCGAAATAGCGAAGCGCCTCGCCCCGGGTTGTCGGCTTCCGGTCGACGTCGCGAAACCGGATGGCCGCGACCTTGGCAAGCACCGTGGCGCGCAGACTCATGAAGAGCGGCAGCGCCGCGAGGCCGGCGAGTTCCGTCTCCATTTCGGTGCTTCGCCAGAGATATCGGTTGAGCAGCAGGTTTGCTTCCAGCGTGAGACCCCGTTCCCACAGGTCCATCAGTGCGAACGCGAGATCGTAGAGTACATCGGTGGTCGCGATGGATTCGCTGAACTCTATTGCGTCGAACAGCACCGGGCCTCGATCGAGCAGCGCGATGTTGCGCAGGTGCAGGTCGCCGTGACAGCGTCGAACGCGGCCCCTGGCGCCGCGTTCGAGAAGCAGGCCGCGCACCGCGGCGAAGGCGGCGCGCATCGCCGCGGCGAGCTGTGCCGCCTCGTCTGCGGGAAAAATCGCAGGCGCCTCGAGGATCTCCGCGAGGGACTCCTCCACCACACCGGCGAGAGCCTCGGTTGCCGCGCGGCCGTCGCCGACCGCGGCGACACGGTGCGAATCCGCAATAAGCGCCGCGATCTTGACGATCATCTCGGCGGTGATCTCCCCGCGCTCCGCGACGAGATCGAAGGTCTGATTCTCGTCGAAACGCCTGAGATGAACGACCCAGTCGACCGGATCCCCGGTGCCCCCCAGCTTCAATCTGCCGTTTTCCCGCGTGATCGGCACCACACCGAGGTAGAGCTCCGGCGTGAAGCGGCGGTTGACCGCGACCTCCGCCTCGCACGCATGCCGGCGCAGCTCCAGCGTCGACTGGTCCATGAAAGGAAAGCGGACCGCCTTCTTCGCCTTGTAAACATTGGGTCCGGCGAGAAACACCGCGGCGGCATGCGTGTCGATGCGCTTGACCGGGCCGTCAATCCCGTGCGTGGCCGGATTCGACAGGAGATCGAATACGGCCTGCTGATCTTCCGCCGGGACGGAGCGGTCGCTGTCGCGTGCTGTAATGGGTCGATCCTTTCGCCACGGGACACCGCGAGGATAGGACAGAACGCGCCGAATGCGGGCATTGCGCAGTGTCAAACCCGGGGGAAGCCTCTGCTCTACCGCCCCCGGGCTGTCTCTCCGCCCCGCAGTCGCTCTATCAGGGCCATGCGTTCGCGGCTCTGGGTCCAGCGCCGGGCCATCACATCCGCGATGAGCGCCTCGATGATTGCCAGCAGCGCCGCGTTGGAATCCCATGCCGACGGCACGGAAACGCGGGCGGGCAGTGTATGGCGGGCGACGCGCGCGGCAGGGGAGAGCCACTGGTCGGTGAGCAGGATGGTCGTCACCCGTCGCTTCGCCGCGGCAACGGCGAAATCCGTGAGGTCCGCCTGGTAGCGGCGTATGTCGATCAGGAACAGCACGTCCCGCGCGCCCATGTCGATGAGCTGGTCCTGCCAGTTCTCGCGCTGCCCCTCGATATGGCTGACGTTGGGCCGCAAGATGCGCAGATGTGCCGTCATATAGCGGGCGAGGGGATCGGTGAAGCGCCCGCCGAGGAGATGCAGCGGCCGACGCGGATCGGAAAGCAGGGCCCCCACCGCCGCGAGCTCGTCCGGCGGCAGGTGGCGGAAGGTCTCGATCACGTTCTCCGCAATCGCCTCTCCGAGAGGCTGCACCGGCGCCGACGAAGGGTCGGCACCGGTTTTGGCAAGCGGTGACTGAAGCCTCTCTTCCACTTCTTCCTTGAGGCGGCGCTGGAAATCGGCATAGGAAGCAAATCCGATGCGACCCACGAACCGGAGGACCGAAGGGGTCGATACGCCCGCCTTCGAGGCGAACTGTGCGGCGGTCTCCAGCCCTTGCAGCGGATAATTGGCGAGCAGCGTCTGCGCGGCACGCTTTTCCGATCGCGTGAGCAGGGGCATCCCGTCGCGGATCCGTTCCGCCACGGTGGCGCCGGGCTTGCTGATCCTCCGAGTGCCGGTCACGCGATTGACAATCCCCCGAAGTCCGTATGGGATGTTACAAAAGGGGCCGTTTCAAGCCACCTTGTAACAGACTTTCCATTCGTTGCGACACGAGTGGGACGGGGCGCATGGCGGACGGGCAGGAAAACCACGTCAGGATAGAGAATCCGGACGGTGCCGGGCCGTTTGTTATCGTCTGCGACCACGCTTCGAACCGGATACCCGAGGAACTCCACGCGCTCGGTCTCTCCGAGGAGCAGATCGGGCTCCATATAGCCTGGGACCCCGGTGCTCTCCCGGTTGCCCGGCATATGGCCCGACGCCTCGACGCGCCGCTGTGCTGGCCCGATATCTCGCGCCTTGTCATCGACTGCAATCGCGCCCCCGAAGCAGCGGACCTGGTTCTCGCCACCAGTGAGGGCCGTGAGGTCCCCGGCAACCGCGCGCTCACGCCGGCGGAGAAGCGGCGGCGGCTCGCCGCTGTGCACGTGCCCTATCACGACGCCATCGGAAAATGCATTGCGCGGCGGAAGGCGGCAGGGATACCGACCGCGCTGGTGGCGGTTCATTCCTTCACGCCGGTTTATCTCGGTAGGGCGCGCCCGTGGCAGATAGGCGTCGTCTTCGGCGAGGATCGACGGCTCGCCGATCCGATCGTTCGCGCGCTCAAGGCCGATCCGGCTCTGACCGTTGGCGTGAACGAACCTTATTCGCCTGACGACGGCGTCTACTATACCCTTCGCCGGCACGCCGCCCCGCACGCGCTCCCTTCGGTCATGATCGAGATCAGGAGCGACGAGATTGCCGACGACGCGTCCCAGCGTGCCTGGGCGGACCGCCTCGCTGACATACTTGAGTCCGTGAAGCCCAAAATCGTTGGAGCTGGCAATGCGGCAGCGTGAACGATTCTTGCATGGGAGGCGCGTGCCTCAGACACGGACGGAGCCGGCCGCATGCCGAAGCCCATAGTCCTCTTCGTCCGCTATGTGGACGGCGTGAACCGCTTCGTCGGCCGCTTTGCCATGTACCTTTTCCTGGTGCTGGGCGCGGTGCTTCTCAGCGCAACGGCATCGCGGCTGATCGCCGGCGTGCCCTTCAATTGGGCGCTGGAGATGTCGCAGTTCCTGCTGTCGGCGTATTATCTGCTCGGCGGCGCGTATTCCATGCAGCTCGACGCCCACGTCCGCATGGACCTGCTTTATGCGCGACTCAGTCCACGGCGGCGCGCGGTCACCGACGCCATCACGATCCTGTTCGTCGTCTTCTATCTGGTCGTGCTGTTCGCCGGCGGCATCTCGTCCACCAACTACGCGATTTCCTACAACCAGCGGAACTACACTGCCTGGGCACCGGTACTCTGGCCGATCAAGGTGGTGATGACCGTCGGCATCTTTCTCATGCTGCTTCAGGCGATCTCGAGCTTCTTCAAGGATTTCGCCGCCGCCCGCGGGAAGCCGATCGCATGACCTCGGGTTTCATCACGCTCTTCATGTTCGCCAGCATGATGGTGCTGCTGGCGACGGGGCAGCGCGTCTTCGGTGTGATCGGGTTCGTCGGCGCTGCGGCGGCGCTGTGGCTGTGGGGTCAGGGCGCGTTCGAGATGCCGTTCAACGCCGCCTTCCAGGTGTTGAACTGGTATCCGCTCATTACCGCGCCGTTCTTCATTTTCATGGGCTACATGCTGTCCGAGTCCGGGATGGCGAACAACCTCTACCGGATGTTCCATGTCTGGTTCGGGCCGGTGCGGGGCGGATTGGCGATCGGCACCATCGGACTGATGGTGCTGATCTCCGCGCTCAATGGGTTGAGCGTGGCCGGAATGGCGATCGGCGCCACGATCGCATTGCCCGAATTGCTGCGTCACGGGTACGACAAGCGCATGGTGACCGGCGTCGTGCAGGCCGGCAGCTCGCTGGGCATTCTTATTCCGCCGAGCGTTGTGCTGGTTCTCTATGCGATGATCGCGCGCCAGCCGGTGCTGCAATTGTGGCTCGCGGGCATCCTCCCCGGTCTGATGATGGCGGCGGTTTTCGCCGCCTACATCTTCGTGCGTACGCATCTCAACCCCGCGCTCGGGCCGGCAATGCCTGCCGCCGAGCGCGCCGAAATAAGCTGGGGCGAGAGATTCTCGTTGCTGCGCGAGGGAATCATGCCTCTCGCGGTATTCGGCATCATGATGGGCCTCTTTCTCACGGGCACGACAAGCCTTGTCGAGAGTTCGGCGGTGGGGGCGGTTCTGGCGACGGTTGCAGCCGGCATCGAGCGCAAGCTCTCCTGGCGGGTTGTCGAGGACACGCTCCGCAAGACGCTATCCATCAGTTGCATGTTCCTGTGGATCATCCTGGCCGCGCTGTGCTTCTCTGCCGTGTACGACGGCCTCGGCGCGATCAAGACAATCGAAAATCTCCTGCTCAACACGTGGGACTTCGAGCCGTGGACGATCCTCGTCCTGATGCTGCTGTCCTTCATAATCATGGGCGCGTTTCTGGACGACACCGCGATGCTGGTCATCGTGGCGCCGCTCTACATTCCGCTGGTCGTCAAGCTTGGCTTCAATCCGATCTGGTTCGGCGTTCTCTACACGATGACCTGCCAGATCGCGTACATAACGCCGCCCTTCGGCTACAATCTCTTCCTCATGCGCGCCCTGGCGCCGCCCGGAGTCACGCTCGGCGACATCTACAGATCGATCGTTCCCTTCTTCTTCCTGATGGTCGCATCGGTGATCGTCATCCTGCTCTTTCCGCAGATCGCGCTGTGGCTTCCCAACCTCTACTCCGGTCGGTGAAACATGAGCGCAGGAGCCACGGCACGGGAGGAAGAAACGCATGAAGCAGGGGAGGCCGTCTTCGCGATATCGCATCGCGGCTGGCGCGAGCGAACGCGGGTGAACTTTGAACAAACAGGGAAGGAGTACGACAATGAAACACGATGCAAGGATAAGTAAACGCGATTTCCTGAAGAAGGCCGGCGCCGCGGCGGGTGCAATTGCGGCCGCCCCGCTGGCCGCACCCTATGTCAAGGCGCAGACGCCGATCAGATGGCGCCTGCAGACCTACTCCGGCCCGGCGCTTGCCGAGCACGTGATCAAGAACTCGATCGACGCCTTCAACAAGGCGGCGAACGGGGAGATGGTGATCGAGCTCTACACCGCGGACCAGCTCGTGCCGCAGGGCGAACTGATCCGTGCGGTTCAGGCGGGTACGATCGATGCGGCCCAGAGCGACGACGACTCGGCGGCGGCCCCCGTCGATGTCAAGGTGTTCGCGGCCTATTTCCCCTTCGCCTCGCGCTACTCGCTCGACGTTCCGGCGCTCTGGCACTGGTACGGCCTCAAGGAGATCTGGGAGGAGGCCTATGCCGAGGTTCCCGGCGTCACCTGGCTGAGCACCGGCTCATGGGACCCGTGCAACTTCTCGACGACGAAGCCGCTTCGGTCGCTCGCGGATCTCAAGGGCCTGCGGGTCTACACCTTCCCCACCGCCGGCCAGTTCCTGTCGCGGTTCGGGGTCGTGTCGGTCACGCTGCCTTATGAGGACGTCATCCCGGCCATGCAGACCGGCGAGCTCGACGGCGTTTGCTGGTCGGGCATCACCGAAGTGCACACGGTCGGCTGGGCGGACGCAACCAAATATTACCTGACCAACCCGATCTCCGGCGCGTGGGCCGGTTCCTACTTCGTCAACACGGACAAGTGGAACGCTTTGCCGGAGCATCTGCAGACCCTCTACCGCATGTGCATCGACAGCTCGCACTACTATCGCCTCCACTGGTATTGGGCGGGCGAGGCGAACTATCGTCTGCGCGGCAAGCTCGAGCTGACCACGATCTCGGACGAGGAGTGGAAACAGGTCGAGGACGAGGCGCTGAAGCTCTGGGATGAAGTCGCGGCACAGAGCCCGCGCAACGCCAAGGTCGTTGAGATTCTGAAGAAGTACAACGACGACATGGTCAAGGCGGGCCCGCCCTACCGTTACGGCTAGGCCGGACAGACGTTTGCGAAATACCCTGCGCGGGCCGGCAGTCCGCGCGGGGCATCTGTGGGATAGGCGGCAGAAAGAAGCGCGGGAGAAAATCGCCCCATGCCGGGCATGCTCAGCTTTAAGGAATTGCAGGAAGCGGTCGCAAGCGGCGAGATCGACACCGTTATCGCCTGCTTCCCCGACATGCAGGGCCGTTTGATCGGCAAGCGTTTCCACGCGGAGTATTTCCTCGATTCCGCCCATGAGGAAACGCATGGCTGCGACTATCTCCTCGCCAATGACATCGACATGGAGCCCGTGCCCGGTTACGCCGCCGCGAACTGGGAGAAGGGCTACGGTGACTTCGTAATGAAGCCCGACATGGCGACCCTGAGGCGTATCCCCTGGTTGCCGGCGACCGCGCTGGTGCTGTGCGACGTGCTCGACCGCCATCGCCACGAACCGCTCGGGCACAGCCCACGCGCAGTGCTGAAGAAACAGGTCGAGCGTCTTGCCGCAGCGAAGATGAGCGCCTTCTTCGCTACCGAGCTCGAATTCTATCTCTTCGATGAGACCTACGCGTCCGCCGCGGCCAAGCATTACCTGGCGCTCAAGACGGCCGGCAACTACATCGAGGACTACCACGTCTTCCAGACCAGCAAGGAAGAAGACGTGATGCGCGCGATCCGGAACGGCCTTCAGGGCGCCGGCATACCCGTCGAAAACTCCAAGGGCGAATGGGGGCCGGGGCAGGAAGAGATCAACATCCGCTACGCCGACGCCCTTTCGATGGCCGATCGGCACGTGATCCTGAAGAATGGCTGCAAGGAGATCGCGCACGGTCTCGGCAAGGCGGTCACCTTCATGGCCAAGTGGCGCTACGACCTCGCCGGCTCGTCGAGTCACATTCACGCCTCGCTTTGGGATGCCGGCGGAAAGACACCTCTTTTCTTCGATCCGGCAGGCGAACATGGCATGTCCGCGCTGATGCGCCACTACATCGCCGGTCAGCTTGCCTATGCGCGCGAGATCACGTGGTTCCTCGCGCCCTACATCAATTCCTACAAGCGCTTCCAGGCGGGCACCTTTGCGCCGACCAGGGCAATCTGGTCGCTCGACAACCGCACCGCCGGTTTCCGGCTTTGCGGCGCCGGCAGCAAGTCGATCCGCATCGAATGCCGCATTGGCGGTGCGGACCTCAATCCCTATCTCGCGATTGCTGCCCTCATTGCGGCCGGGATCGCCGGCATCGAGGAGAAACTCGAGCTGGAGGCGCCCTATGTGGGAGACGCCTATCATGGCAAGGGTCTCCGCGAGATTCCGAAGACGCTGCGCGAGGCGGCCGCGCTGATGGACGGATCGAAGATGCTTCGCGCCGCCTTCGGCGACGCGGTGATCGACCACTACGTCCACACCGCGGAATGGGAGCAGTTCGAATACGATCGCCGCGTCACCGATTGGGAACTGAAACGCGGCTTCGAGCGATATTGAATGGGATCGCCATGCCAGAGACAGTGAAAATCGTCTCCCCGATCGACGGCTCGGTTTATGCCGAACGGCCGATCGCAAGCGACTCGGCGATTGAAGCGGCCCTTTCGGCCGCGCGCGGCGCCTTGCCGGGATGGAGGCGTGTCTCCGTTGCGGAGCGGGGCAAATACATGCTCGACTTTCTTGACGCGCTGCTTGAGGTCAACGACGAGGTGACCGTCGAGCTGGCCTGGCAGATGGGCCGTCCGGTACGTTATGGCGGAGAGAAACGGAGCCTGGAGGAGAGGGTGCGCGCCCTGGTGCCCCTCGCCGAAGAGGCGCTGGCGCCGTACTTTCCCCCGCAGAAGCCGGGCTTCCGCCGCTACGTCGCGCGCGAGCCGGTCGGCATCGTCATGGTGATAGCCCCGTGGAACTATCCCTATCTGACGGCGGCCAACACGATCGTCCCGGCCTTGCTGGCGGGCAATGCCGTCATCCTGAAGCACGCCGCGCAAACGTTGCTCGTCGGCGAACGGTTTGCGGAAGCCTTCCGCAAGGCGAACCTGCCGAAGGGTCTCTTTCACAATCTCGTTCTTTCCCACGCGCAGACCGGGAAGCTTCTCGGCTCCGGCCGGATCGACCATGTCAATTTCACCGGCTCCGTCGCCGGCGGCCGTGCGATCGAACGCGCGCTGGCGGGCACCTTCGCCTCTCTCGGGCTCGAGCTGGGCGGCAAGGATCCCGCCTATGTCATGGCCAACGCGAAGCTGGACGATGCGATCGAGAATCTCGTCGATGGCGCCTTCTACAATTCCGGTCAGTGCTGCTGCGGGATCGAGCGCATCTATGTCGACGAGCGCGTCTACGACGATTTTGTAGCCGGCTATGTAGACCTGACGAGGAAATATGTCGTCGGCAACCCGCTCGATCGGGAAACGACGCTCGGCCCTATGGCACGCGGCTCCTTTGCCGACACTGTGCGCGGGCAGATCGAGGAGGCCCTCCGCAAGGGCGCGAAGCCGCTCGTCAACATGAAGGTGGCTGACGATCGCCCCGGCTCGCCCTATCTCGCGCCTGAAGTACTTGTGAACGTCAACCACCAGATGGCCGTGATGCGGGAGGAGAGCTTCGGCCCGGTGGTCGGCATCATGAAGGTGCGCGACGACGAGGAGGCGATCGCCCTGATGAACGACAGCCCGTACGGCCTTACCGCCTCGATCTGGACCCGCGACATGGAGCGCGCCGCCGCGCTCGGCGAGCGCATCGAAACCGGTACGGTCTACATGAACCGCTGCGATTACGTCGATCCGCATCTGGTGTGGACCGGCGTCAAGGACACCGGCCGCGGCGCTGCGCTGTCGAAGTTTGGCTTCGACGCGCTGACCCAGCCCAAGAGCTACCACCTCCGGGAAGTCTGAACTTCATGAACGCCCCGACCGCGAACTGGAACTACCCGACGGCGATCCGATTTGGCGTCGGGCGCATCAGGGAACTGCCCGAAGCCTGCAGGGCGGCCGGTATTGCCCGCCCGCTCCTCGTCACCGACGCAGGACTAGCGAAGCTCCCGGTAACGGCGAAAGCCGTCGATCTCCTCAGGTCCGCCGGCGTCCCGGTAGCGGTGTTTTCGGACGTGCAGCCGAACCCGGTGGAATCCAATTTGAACGCCGGAGTCGATGCTTTCCGCGCCGGCAACCATGACGGCGTCGTTGCCTTTGGCGGCGGCTCCGGCCTCGACACGGGCAAGCTCATCGCCTTCATGGCCGGCCAGACACGGCCCGTCTGGGATTTCGAGGATATCGGCGACTGGTGGACACGGGCCGACGCCGAAAGGATCGCGCCGGTCGTGGCTGTGCCGACCACTGCGGGCACGGGATCGGAAGTCGGCAGGGCAGGGGTGCTCACCGACGAAGGAACGCACACCAAGAAGGTGATCTTTCATCCGAAGATGATGCCGAAAATCGTCATCTGCGACCCCGAGCTGACCGTCGGCATGCCGCCCGCGATCACGACCGGCACAGGCATGGATGCCCTCGCGCACTGCATCGAGGCCTATTGCGCTCCTTACTACCATCCGATGGCGGAGGGCATTGCAGTGGAGGGCACGCGCCTCGTCTTTGCGAACCTGCCCAGAGCATATGCCAACGGCACCGACCTTGCGGCACGGGCCAACATGATGAGCGCCGCGGCGATGGGCGCGACCGCGTTCCAGAAAGGCCTCGGCGCGATCCATGCGCTCTCCCACCCGGTCGGAGCGCTCTACAACACGCACCATGGCATGACCAACGGCGTGTTTATGCCTTATGTGCTTGCTTTCAACCGCCCGGCAATCGAGGAGAAGATCGTCCGACTCGCGGCTTTTCTCGGTGTCTCAGGCGGCTTCGATGGCTTCATGGGCGCGGTGCTGGAACTGCGCCGAAAGACCGGCGTGCCGCACACATTGGCCGGACTCGGCGTGGACGACGGCAAGGCGGACCTCATCGCCCGGATGGCCGTCGTCGACCCGACCGCCGGTGGCAATCCGGTGCCGCTCGACGAGGCCGGCGCCCGGCAGGTCTTCGATGCGGCGCTCCGCGGTTGATCGCTGCGGCGACGGCCGGCACTGCCTCGCTAGTATTTGGCCGGCGGATCGCTCGCGGGGAACGATTCGTCGGAAGCCTCGTCCACGGCATCCCATCGGCGCGGCGGGTCACGCATGGATTCCGGCCCCGCAGAGCGAACCGGCATCTCGGCGTGCTGCGTAGCCTCCGCCTCTCCTTCGGAGAAGGCGACCGGGCGCGGGCGTCGGCCGAGCCAACGGTTCATCCAGGCACGAAAACCGCCGCGGGTTTCCTCGGTCCGGGTCATGGGGACCTCCTCTCCTTCGCGAGAGAGTATGCCCTCCCGTGGAAGCATATGTTCCCCGAATGCGGCGATTTCAATTCGCCTGCACGCCTCCGCAGGCTAAGACGCCCGGGAAGTTGCGGCGGCCCGCCGCCGCTGCCGGGTAGGCCGCGCCACACTGTCGCGAATCACGAGTTCGCATTCCAGCCGGACGTGAGTCGGCGGCAGGGGCTTGCCGCTCGTGTTCTCCATGCGTTGAAGGAGATCGGCCGCAGCGAGTTTGCCGAGTTCTGCGAGCGGCTGGCGCATTGTCGTCAGTCCGGGAATGAAAAGCTCCAGAAAGCCGATATCGTCGAAACCGGCCACCGACACGTCGTTGGGAACGGAAAGGCCCGCATCCGCGAGCGACTTGATGAACCCGATCGCCGACTGGTCGTTCGAGGCGAATACCGCCGTCGGTCGGTCCGACATGGCGAAGAAGCGTTGCAGCGACTCCGGCCCGCTGCCGGGGAAGAAGTTGCCCGGCCAGATGAGCTCCGGCTCGACCGGAATGCCAGCGGCCTTCAGCGCATCGATATATCCTTTGACGCGCTCGTTTGCCTCGACATGGCCCTCCGGGCCGCGGATGTGGGCAATGCGCCGGTGTCCCTGGCTGATGATGTAGTTGACCATCGTCCGCGCCGCCTTGCGGTTGGCGACGTCGAACAACGGGAGGTTCGCTCCCTTGATCTCGTTGAGGATGATGGAAATGGGAAGCAGGCCCTCGATCCCGTGGTCGCCTTCGCCCCTGGGCAAATGCCCGATCAGCAGCACTACGCCGTCCACCTGGCCGGCGCGGATGAGCCGGGTATAGTGAAACTCCTTCCGCGCATCGTTGCGTGTGTCGCCCATGATGAGCCCGTAGCCCGCGTCCGACAGCTTGTCCTCGATTGCGTTGAGAATTGGCGTGAAGAACGCGTTGTCCATGCCCGGAATCAGCGCCAGCACCATCCGGGTCTTCCGGGCGCGCAGGTTTCTCGCTGAGGCGTTGGGCGTGTAGCCCACCTCGGCAATCGCCGCGAACACCGCCGCTCGCGTCGGCTCGGCGACGCGATCGGGAAAAGCAAGCGCCCTACTGACCGTCGCGGTCGAAACCCCCGCCCGTCGGGCCACGTCGAAAATCGTGATGCCGCGGCTCTTTGCGCGCTTGGTTTCGACCTTGTTCATCGGCCGGGTCGCTCTCTCAAGGATGTGAATTTCACTGCCGGCCCACGGGCCGTTGACATCGCTCCAACTTTGGCTAAAGTCAATGTAAACGATTACAGGGCTGTTGGGAAAGACCGTATTTCGAATCGATGGGTTCCGGGCGCGGGAGGACAGGCGCCCAAGCACCAAGGGAGGAATGGGAATGAAGAGACTCACAGGTCGAATGGTAGGGGCAACCGCCCTTGCCGCTTTGTTCGCCAGTGCCGGTGTGGCGTGGGCCACTGAGCTTGAAGTAACGCACTGGTGGACGTCGGGCGGCGAGGCCGCGGCGGTCGCCGAGTTCGCCAAGGCATTCGATGCCACGGGCGACAAGTGGATCGATGGCGCTATCGCCGGCGGCGGCGACACGGCTCGCCCGATCATGGTTTCGCGCATTCTGGGCGGCAACCCGATGGGCGCCGCGCAGTTCAACAATCTCACGCAGGTCCAGGATCTGATTCCGGCCGGCAGACTTCTTGACCTGACAGACGTCGCCAAGTCCGAAGGCTGGGACAAGATCGTCAGCCCCAAGAAGATGCTCGACCAGTGCGAGCGCGATGGCCGCATCTGGTGCGTGCCCGTCAACATCCACTCCGCGCAGTGGATGTGGGTCAATCGCAAGGTATTCGAGGATAACGGCCTGACCCCGCCCAAGAACTGGGACGAACTCGTTGCTGCAGCGCCGACCCTGCGCGAGAAGGGAATCATTCCCCTTGCATCGGGTGGCGACTGGCAGCTCAACCTGGCCCGCGGCGTTATCACGCTTTCGGTGCTCGGCCCCGAACTTAACGAGCGGCTCAATGGCAAGGGTGACATCTCCGTTGCCGAGGGCCCGGAGATGCTGAAGGCATGGGAGGTCTGGGGACAGGTCCGCGACCTGGTCGATCCGGGCTATGCCGGCCGGCAGTGGAACGAAGCCACCGCCATGGTCATCGAAGGCAAGGCTGCCGCGCAGATCATGGGTGACTGGGCGCAGGGCGAGTTCGCCGTTGCCGGCAAGGTCGCCGGCAAGGACTACGACTGCCTGCCGGGCCTCGGGTTCAACGAGATCCTCGACGCCGGCGGCGATGTGTTCGTTTTCCCGAAGAACAACAATCCGGAAATCGAGGCGGCGCAGATTCGGCTGGCCAAGCTGATGCTGTCCAAGGATGTGCAGGTCAACTTCAACCTGAAGAAGGGTTCGCTGCCGGTTCGCAGCGACATCGACCTTGAGGACGCGAACGACTGCATGAAGAAGGGCCTCGCGATTCTCGCCAGGCCCGGTGGGCTCCTGACCGCCGGCAACGTGGTCTGGACCGAGGATACGGTGCAGCGCGTCGAAGACCTGAGCGCTCAGTTCTTCCAGGACAAGAACATGACGGCCGAGCAGGCTCGGGCGGAGTACGTCAAGATCCTGAAGGAGAATTGATCGGTATTTCGGCCAGGCAGGACCCAAGACCTGGAGCGGCCGGCGATTCGGCTAGAATTGCCGGCCGCGACCGTTTTACACTCAGGTAGAGGCCGTCCGTCAGGTATTCGATGACTACTACGTCTGTCGCTGCGGCGCCGCCATCAGTAGACGCCGTCAGGCGTCCGAACCCCCTTACGCGCAATCTCAGCGCCAAGATCGCTGCCGTCCCGATGATTGCGACGGCGCTGGTCATATTTGTCGGCTGCACCGCCTGGTCCGTGTACTACTCCTTCACCGCGTCGAAGCTCCTGCCAGTCAACGACTTCGTCGGACTCGCCCAATACTATCGGCTCTTCTCGACCGATCGCTGGTACCAGGCGATGCAGAACGTCGTCATTTTCGGCGTGATGTCGATGACGTTCTCGCTTGTGGTCGGCTTCGTTCTGGCCGCGCTTCTCGATCAGAAGATCCGGTTCGAGAACACCTTCCGGACCATCTATCTCCATCCCTTCGCGATGTCTTTCATTGTCACCGGCCTTGTTTGGCAGTGGATTCTCACTCCGCTGAACGGAATCGAGAAGGTCGTGCGGGATCTCGGCTGGGAGAATTTCGTTTTCGATTGGCTGGTTCGTCCCGACACCGCCATCTATTGCATCGTTATCGCGGGCTTGTGGCAGGGAACGGGCCTGGTTATGGCGCTCATGCTCGCGGGCCTGCGTGGGATCGACGACGAGATTTGGAAAGCGGCGCGCGTCGACGGAATCCCGACCTGGAAGACCTACATCTTCATCGTAATTCCGATGATGCGCCCGGTGCTCGTAACCACCGTCGTCCTGATCTCGACCGGCATCATCCGCGTCTACGACCTCGTCGTGGCCATGACCAATGGCGGACCCGGTACGGCCACGGACGTTCCGGCGAAGTATGTCATCAACATGCTTTTCAGCAACGGGAACCTCGGCCAGGGTCTGGCGGCGTCGACCGTCATGTTGGCCGTGGTCCTCGTCATCCTCGTCCCGTGGTCGATCCGCGAATACTCGAGCCGCGCGAAGCACGGAGTCTAGCCCGATGACCGATATTGCCGCCGCTTCCGTCCCGCGCATCGCGTCGCGCACCCGCGAACCGAGCGGGCCCCGCCCGCGCCGCATCACGATTGGCCGGATCGTCCTCTACGCGATCCTCATTCTGGCGGCGCTCTATTTTCTCATGCCGCTCTACGTGATGATCGTAACCTCGCTGAAGACGCTCGCCGAGGTGCGGCAGGGCAACATTTTCCTCTTTCCCGAAAGCCCGAGTCTGGATGCCTGGTTCAAGGCGTGGAACACGGCCTGCACCGGCCTCTATTGCGAGGGCCTCAAGGTCGGCTTCTGGAACTCCGTCAAGATCACCGTGCCGAGCGTGATCGTCTCCATCGCGATTGCCGCTGTGAACGGATACGCGCTGTCCAAATGGCGCTTCAAGGGAAGCGAGCTCTTCTTCACGATCCTGCTTTTCGGCGCGTTCATTCCCTATCAGGTGATGATTTATCCGATCGTGATCATTCTCCGTGAAATGAAGCTGTTCGGCACGCTGACCGGACTCATCGTTGTCCACACCATATTCGGCATGCCGCTGCTGACGCTTCTTTTCCGCAACCATTTTGCGTCGATTCCGATGGAACTGTTCAAGGCGGCCCGCGTCGACGGCGCCGGCTTCTGGCGCATTCTCCTCCAGATCATGCTGCCGATGTCGCTGCCGATCGTCACCGTAGCGGTCATCATTCAGGTGACCGGCATCTGGAACGACTTCCTCTTCGGCGTGATTTACGCCGGCCGCGAGAACTATCCGATGACGGTTCAGCTCAACAACATCGTCAATGCCACCCAGGGCGTGAAGGAGTACAACGTCAACATGGCGGCGACGATACTTACCGCGCTCGTGCCGCTCGTCATCTATTTCATCTCCGGCAAGCTGTTCGTGCGCGGCATCGCTGCCGGTGCCGTGAAGGGTTGATCGCATGGCGCATGTTTCCGTTCGCAAGCTGGGCGTGGCGTTCGGCAGCCACACGGTTCTCGACCAGCTCGATCTCGACGTCGAGTCGGGCGAGTTCATCGTACTCCTGGGACCGTCCGGCTGCGGCAAGAGCACGCTCCTCAACGCCATCGCCGGCCTGGTCGATATTGCCGAGGGGCAGATCTGGATCGGCGGCCGCAACGTCACGTGGGAGGAGCCCAAGGACCGCGGCATCGGCATGGTGTTCCAGTCCTATGCCCTCTACCCGCGCATGACCGTCGAGAAGAACCTGTCCTTCGGCCTGCGCACGGCCCGCGTCCCCCGTGACGAGATAGCCGAGCGCATCGACTTCGCCGCGAAACTCCTGCGCATTGAGAATCTGATGAATCGCCGGCCCGGTCAGCTTTCGGGCGGTCAGCGGCAGCGCGTGGCGATCGGGCGCGCGCTGGTACGCCGCGTCGATGTTTTCCTGTTCGACGAGCCGCTCTCGAATCTCGACGCCCTCCTGCGCAACGAGCTTCGCATCGAACTCAAGCGGCTCCATCAGGAGCTCGGCAGTACCATGATCTATGTCACGCACGACCAGATCGAGGCGCTGACGCTGGCCGACCGGATTGCGGTGATGCACGGCGGCAAGATTCAGCAGCTCGCCACTCCCGGCGAGGTCTATCGGCAACCGGCGAACCGCTTCGTCGCCGGCTTCGTTGGTTCGCCCTCCATGAATTTCCGCAAGGGGAAACTGGCCAACGGCCCAGGCGGGCCGTCCTTCCAGGCCGAGGGCCTTCAGCTTCCGCTGGCTGGCTACAATTTCGTCAATGGTTTCGATCCCGGCCGTGAGGTCGAGCTTGGCGTGCGCCCGGAGCACGTGGTGGTCGGCAGCGATGCCGATCGCGAGGCAAGGATCGAAATGGTCGACCCGATGGGCGCCGAGACGCTCGTTTGGTGTCGCGTCGGCGACGGTCTCGTTTCAGTGCGCATGGACGGCGAATCCAGCGTGCGTGTCGGGGAAACCCTCAAGCTCGGCTTCCCGCCCCATCGGCTGAACCTATTCGACTGCGCGACAGGCGCGCGTCTTTGACAGGAGCACCTCCGTGAGCTTTCTCGACCGATTGTCCTTCCAGCTCTACTCGGCACGAAACTTCCCGCCGGTCGACCGCCAGCTCGCGACGCTGGCCGGTCTGGGCTACCACAAGGTCGAGCCGTTCGGCGGGCTGCTCAAGGAACCCGATGCCCTGAAGTCGGCGCTCGACCGCAACGGCATGGCCGCGCCGAGCACCCACATCGGTATTGACATGATGCGCTCCGACCTGGAAGGCGCAGCCGCGCTGGCGAAGCGTTTCGGCGTCGGCATCCTTGTCCTGCCGTGGCTGAATCCCGACGAGCGGCCGACGGATGCCGCCGGCTGGAGTGCCTTTGGACGGGAGCTTCAGGATTTCGCCACGAGGCTGAAGGCGAAAGGGCTCCGGCTCGCGTGGCACAATCACGACTTCGAGATGCGGCCGCTGCCCGATGGCAGGATCCCGCTCGACCTGATCCTCGCCGCCGCGCCCGACGTCCTCTGGGAGGCCGACATCGGCTGGATCGTGCGCGCTGGCGGCGATCCGTTGCCCTGGCTGGAGCGCTATCGCGACCGGATCAAGGCGGTGCACGTCAAGGACGTCGCGCCCATCGGCCGGAATCAGGACGAGGACGGCTGGGCGGACGTCGGAAACGGCCAGATCGACTGGAAACGGTTGGTCCCGGCGCTGCGCAGCGCCGAGATCGTGATCGTCGAGCACGACAATCCCGGCGACTTCGAACGCTTTGCCCGTCGTTCGCGCGAGGCGATCGCAACATGGTGAATTCAGTTGCGCCGGATGCGATAGGCGTCGGAATCGTCGGCTGCGGCAACATCTCGGGCACTTACCTGACGAACGCGTCGCTCTTCAAAGGGCTGGAAATTCGCGCCGTGGCCGATCTGCGTCCCGAGGTAGCTGAGGCGCAGGCAAGGAAGTACGGCGTTGAGGCGGCGCCGGTCGACGCTCTCCTCGCCCGCGACGACGTCGGGATCGTCGTCAATCTCACGCAGCCCTCCGCCCATGCGACCGTATCGCTGGCGGCTCTTTCGGCCGGCAAGCATGTCTTCTCGGAAAAGCCGCTGGCTGTGAGCGTCGAGCTTGGCCGCGCGATTGTCGCCGAGGCGGAGAAGCGCAACCTGCTCGTCGGCTGCGCCCCGGATACGTTCCTGGGCGCCGCCGGCCGCCACGCGCGCCGGCTCGTCGACGGAGGGGCTATCGGCAAACCGCTGTCGGGTACCGCCTTCATCATGTCCCACGGCATGGAGCACTGGCATCCCGACCCGGAATTCTTCTTCAAGCCGGGCGGCGGGCCGGTTCTGGACATGGGGCCGTATTATGTGACGGCGCTCGTCAATCTCCTGGGCCCGGTCTCGAAGGTGCTTTCGCTCACGGGGACCGGATTCCCCGAGCGGCTGGTCACGGCGGAGGGTCCGAAAAAAGGAAGCCGCATCAAGGTGGAGGTGCCGACGTCCGCGCTCGCGCTTCTGCAATTCGCCGGCGGCGCGCAGGTCGTCTTCGGTGCCAGTTGGGATGTCTGGCGCCACAGCCATCCGCCGCTGGAGATATACGGAGAGAAGGGATCGATGCGCGTCCCCGATCCGAACTTCTTCGCCGGCGACGTCGAGATCACGGAGAACGGCGGCGAATGGCAGCGCCACGAGACCGCGCACCTTCCGCTCGGCGCAGCCAACTGGCCGGCCGACGGACCCAGGCTCGCGAATTACCGCGCCCTCGGCGTGGCCGAACTTGCCTCGGCGGTGCGAAACGGTACGCCCCATCGCACCAGCGGCAGGCTGGCGCTGCATGTCCTTGAGGTGCTGGAAGCGATTCTTGTCGCTGGCAACAGGGAGGCCGCGGTGTCCATCGCCTCCGCCGTCGACCAGCCGCCGCCATTGAGCGATCAGGAAGCCGAGGCGCTCCGCCGGGCCTGACCGGGCCGCCGCGCGCGGTCATTCGATGCGGCGCACGACCACCCGCGGTTCGATGCGGTCGATATCGGGCCGGTGCGCGAGCGCCGTTCCGGGGGCGAGGAGAGCCGCGGTTCCCGCCGCCACCGCGGTGCGGAACGCGGCCTCCAGACTCGCGCCCTCGACAAGCCGTGCGACCAGTCCGCCGAGAAAGCTGTCGCCGGCGCCGACCGAGCTGCGCACCGTCACGGGCACGGCACCGGCTGCAAGCACGCTGTCGGCTGTAACCAGCATCGCCCCGTGATGGCCGAGCGTAAGCGCCACCATCTCCGCCGCGCCGGAACTGACGAGCGCCCGGCAGGCGGCGATCTGTTGCTCCTCGGTGTCGATCGGCGCATCTGTGAACTCGCTGAGCTCGCGCAGGTTCGGTTTGACGATATGGACCCCCGCCGACAGCGCTGCCGCGAGCGGCGGGCCGGATGTGTCGAGCACGATCCTTGCGCCGAGCTTCTTCCCGACTGCGGCCGCGCGCCCGTAGAAATCGACAGGCACGGCCGTCGGCAGGCTGCCGCTCAGCACGACGAAATCCGCCTTCGGCAGGGATGCAAGCGCCGTCAGGCACGCGCGGGATTCTGCCTCGCCGAGGGGCGGTCCGGGCAGGACGAAGCGAAACTCGTTGTCGGTCGATTCCTCGATGACGGTGAAGCTCTCCCGGGTTTCCGCCGCAACGGGAACGGTATGGCTCACAATGCCTTCGCGCTTGGCCAGCCGCTCGAGCGTCTGTCCGGTTCCCCCACCGACCGGGTAGATCGCCACGACATCGTGGCCGAGCCGCCGCAAGACGCGCGCGACATTGACACCCCCGCCGCCCGCGTGCCGCAACACCGGCCCGCAACGCAGCTTCTGCGTGGACTCGACCTTGTCGACGGTCGTCGAGATATCGACCGCCGGGTTCATCGTAAGGGTAGCGATCTCAGCCAATATTCCGCCAGCTCCGGACCGGGCCTCCCCGTTCGGCCGGGCCGGGCGCGGTCGTCACCGCCCCCGTTCCTCGCGCCGGGGCACCCTGCCCACAAAATCTGAAGAATTGCATTCCGACGCCGGAATGTAATCGATTTCATTGCGGTCTGTCGCGCAATGTTTGCTGCAACCGGAAAAAGCCTGCGCATTGCGCCCTGTCGGTCCCGGTTCGGAAGCCCTTCTCGCTGGCGGCAGAGCCGGTTCAGCCCTCAAACCTGTTCCACGATTCGCTTCGGCCCCGGCCCCGGAGCAGCCACGCCCGCCTTTCAAGGAATCTGGAAACAGTGGGCCGGTGAGTGGGCAACGAGTGGGCAGGAGCGGAAGAGGTTCCATGCCAAAGCGCGGAAACGTGGAAATCTCCAGGTTCCCTGACATTGCGATCAATGGGCAAAAGCCCACATATTCGTCCCACAAACTGCCCATCACAATTTTGGTTGACCTTGGATTGCAGATTTGGTTTTTTTCTCCTCGCTGGACCGGAGGCGGGCGCGGAGGGGCGCCTGTGAGATTTCCGGCTCATTCTGGGAGGCTGGGCTGATGCCGCTGGAGGAAGTGCTTCAGGAGATCAGCGACTTTTGCCGCGCGAACGGGATCGCGGAGTCGACGTTTGGCAGATTGGCCGTGAACGACGGCAAGCTGGCGGCGCGACTGCGCGACGGACGTTCGGTAACGACGTCAACTGTAGATCGTCTGAGGCAGTTCATGGCGACTTATGGACGAGAGAAGAACGGCGAGCGCGCCGCGGCGCCGGTCGCGCGTGCCGCGCAAGCCGGGCCTGCGCCCTACATCCGGGGCATAGGTCATCCCGCCGTCGGCACGCCCGCGGCGGGCGGCGACGAGGATGCCCAGAAAAACTTCCGCTTCTTCGACAATCGCCAGAAGTATCTGCTTTTCGTCAACACCTGCAGCGAGAAGCAGGTGATCTCGAAACGCGTCGCCCTCGAGCTTGCCAACACCAATCCGCGCCCGCCCGCCTTCCGGCTGTTCGACGCTGGCGTCGGCGACGGCACCGTGCTCACCCGCGTGATGCGCGCCATGCACGCCCGCTATCCCGCCATGCCATTCTACATTACCGGGAAGGAAGTGAGCCTCGAGGACGTTCGCCTCACTCTCGAGAAGATGCCCGACCGGTTCTATGAGCATCCCGCGAGCGTGCTGGTACTCACCAATCTCTACTACGCTGAGGCGCCGTGGCTGACGCCGCGATCCCCGACCGCCGCCCAGAGCCTTATCTGGAAGGAGGTCGCACTCACGGGCACCTCCGCGCACGAGTTCGAGGAACAGATCACCGAGCTGGAGCCGTTCCTTTCGCAGAATTGGACGGCTCGCGTCAGTCCCAAGACCGGCAACCCGATTTACGACCGCCCGGTCGTACTGATCATGTACCGCGAGGACCACCGCTTCATGCTCGACTCGGTTCTGCCGAGGCCGGGCAAGGTCACCGCGGATTACGATCTGATCATCGCATCGCAGCCCTACCGCGCGCGCGCCGCGCTTGAGTTCAAGGCGGAACGTGTTGTCGCGCCGTTGGCACGGGCGTTGGGCTGGGGCGGTCGGCTGATCGGAATCCATTCCGCCGGCGGCGATCCGGGCCTGGAGATCATCCAGAAAGTCTGGCCCGGCGACAATCCGTTCCAGACCAACCGTCATGACCTCCTCAAGGCGGTCAAGAAGGAGTTGGGTTCGGTTGCGCGCGAGTACAATTTCAACGCCTATTCGGACGCCCGCTCGCTCTTCCGGTACGACATGCACACGCTGCCTGGCGAGGTGAGCGGCCCTGTTGGAACGTCGACCCTTTTCGCCGCCTGGAACGCCGCGATCTACGTTGCCCAGGTCGAGGACGAACGTCTGGCCGAAGTCGTGAAGGACGGGCGCTATATGGCCGCGACCGAGGAAGTGCTGCGCGCGCGCGGCGGCCTCTGGTTCAACGACGAATCCTACGTCATTTCGCGCCACCGGCAGTAGGACCAGGACCCTTGCCGCGGACGCGTGGCATGATGATCAGGTCCCAGGGGCTGGGCATTTCGCCGCACGGAACGTGAATGAGCGCTGGCGCGTTGAGCGCCAGTGCTTTTTCCAGCGTCCGCTCAAGCTCCTCCGCCGATGTTGCCTTGAACGCGGCCACATCGAAGCTTTCCGCCAGTTTCCGGAAGTCCGGATTGAAGAGATCGGAGGCGATCGTCCGCCCGCCGAACTCGTGGTTCTGGATCAGCCGCACATTACCGTAGAGGCCGTTGTCGAAGACGACGGCCACGACCGCAATGCCGTGCCGCACCGCCGTTGCAAGTTCGGTTGCCTGAAACAGGAATCCGCCGTCGCCCGAGATGGAGACCACCGGCACATCTGGCTTCGCAATCTTGGCACCAAGCGCGGCTCCATATCCCCAGCCGAGATTGTCCTGATAGCCGGGCGACAGATAGGTGCGCGGCCGATAGACGGGGAATGCAATCCGGCTGGCGAATCCGACCTGTGTAACCTCGTCGACGAAAACGCCGTCTTCGGGCAGCGCGTTGCGGATCGCCTTGACGAAGCTCGCCTGCGGTTCCAGCCGCGAAAGCCGCCGCGCCAGCCATGCGCGGTGCCCGGCGATTTCGTCCGTCCGGTCTGCGCGCTTGATGTTGTATGCCGGGATCCGCCCGATGAGTGCGCGGCAGTAGTCGGCGGCGTCTCCGACCAGCGCGACAGCGGGTTTTCGGTAGCGTGCCGGCTCCTGCGGATCGATATCGATGCGGACGACGGCAAGATCGTCGTCCACCCCCCATTCGGCCTGCTGGATGAACATCCGCGTACCGATCCCGATCGCGGCGTCTGCTTCCTTCCAGAGCCGATAGGCGATCGGCAGGCTGATGCTCAGACGATGACGGGCCGAGAGCACACCCTGGCCGCGGCGATAGGCCACCACGGGCGCCTCCAGCATCTCGGCAAGCTGCTGGACCTCCGCGCCGGCATCGAGCGCGCCGCCGCCGACAATAATGATAGGGCGCTTCGCTTTGCCGAGAATACGCGCGGCGCGATCGACCGCCTCTTCGTCGACCGGCGGCCGCGGGACCGGCAATGGCACCTGGGGAAACGAAACCTCCGCCTTGCGGCTCCACACATCCACGGCGCACTCGAGGACGGCCGGCCCCGGCCTGCCGGAGCGGGCAGCCCGGATCGCCTCGGCGACCTGTTTCGCCGCCTCGCCGGGACCCTTTATCCGCGCCGTATGCTTGGCAATATGGGCGGCAAGCCCGAACTGATCGCGGATCTCGTGCAGGTGGCCGTGCCCGCGGTCGATGTCCGCCTCCGGAATCTGCCCCACCAGCGCGAGCACGGGAGCAATCATGCCCTCGGCCGTCAGCAGCGCTGCGCCGGCGTTGAGAAGACCCGGTCCGGGTACCACCGCAAAGGCTTGTGGCTGCCCCGATACAAGCGCCGCGCCGAGGGCCATGTAGCCGGCGCCCTGCTCGTGCCTTGTGTGCACGACGCGCAGCCGGTCCCGCGCGCCGTGGAAAGCGTCGAACAGCGGATCGTTGTGGAGGCCCGGAAGGCCGAACACCGTGTCGATCCCGTGGGCGATCAGCGATTCGACCGTGGCCTCTGCCGTCGTGAGTTCCCGTCCGCGGGTGTGGCTGTCCGTCTTGCGTGTGGGCGATCGTCCCGCTGACATCGGTTCCCTCCGCTTCCGTCTATCCCGGCGGAGTCAAACGGCAGGCACCGATGATAAGCGGCAGCCGTTCCGCCTCCGCGTCCGGCAAACGGCCGGCAAGATAGTGCTCGAGGATCTTCGCCCGCTCCATCGCCCTGACGTCGCATTCGCATTGGGTCTCGCAGGCGAGCTCGTTCCCGCCGTCAAGAACGCATGCCGAGGTGCATCGGTCCAGATATTCCTCGACCGTCATTGCCGCGCTGGGCGTCAGGGTCGTCGAGGCAAGATAGGCCAGCCCGAAAAGGATTGGCTGGTGAACCAGATAGATCGGCAGGCTCCACCGTCCCGCTCTCACCAGTCCTTGGCCGGTCAGCCCGCGTGGCCGCCATGTCGACCACGGCGTTTCGCCGCGCCAGGCCAGCAGCAGGCGCGCGGCCGCGATGCCTCCGAGCGTGACGCCGAACCACGGCAGCAGCGGAACGTAGTCCACCGTGGCCGGCCGGACGGTCGAAAGCCCGAGCCACCACCATCCGGGCTCGTTGAAGAACGGATGTGACACAAACGCCGGCGCCGCGAGGCACGCGGCGGCGGCGATGGCCGTAAGCAGGACGGGCAGGCGGACGAACGGCAGCCCGAGGACGCTCGCTGCTGCGATAAAGTGGAGAATCCCGAAGAAAACAAAGGCCTCGGGAAAGACCAGATAGGTCCCGATCGTGACCAGCAGTGCCGCGGCAACGATGATGGCGAGCCGTCGGAAGTATCGCCTGGGCCGGAATCCGTTGCGCGTGGCGAGAACCAGCCCGACGCCGACCAGGGCCAGAAAAGTGCCGGCAATGATATGCGCGAACCACCGCCATGCGGGGTCGCCTTCGGCGTCTATACTGGTGAATCTGAAATAACCGAGGTCCCAGACGGCGTGATAGACGATCATCGCCAGTATCGCCGCACCCCGGCCGGCGTCGATCAGGGGCCAGCGGGCGCCGGCCTCGCCGGGGGTCATGCTCAAGGTCAATGCGTCGGGCCTCCGCCGTTCGTGAGCGCGGGATCATGTCCCGTGGAAGGCGGTGGCGCAATCCGGGGCGGGTCCGTCGCCAAGGTGGACATGGCCGCCCAAGCCGCGTATTTGGATCGGCGGCCGCACCGCAAGGGTCGGATCCATTCCTTAACGAACCCTGGGTCTTCGCGGATTTTGCGGTGGCGCGGCTCCCGCGGCGGGAGGGAAGCAGGCGCCGGGACAGAATGAAGCAGGGAACAACGTGACATGTCGTCGACCTTCGAGACCGTCGCCCAGGTGATTTCGGAGACAAGCGAGCTGCCGCTCGATCAGATCACGCCGGACTCGCATGCAATCGACGATCTTGGAATCGACAGCCTCGACTTCCTCGACATCGTCTTCGCGCTCGACAAGAAGTTCGGTATCAAGATACCGCTTGAAGCGTGGACGCAGGAAGTGAATGCCGGCCGCGCCTCGGTCGACGACTATTTCGTCCTGAAGAACCTTTCGTCCCGCATCGACGAGCTCATCGCCGCAAAGAAGGCCTGAGCGCCGCCGTGCGGCTCGAGTACTTCCAGATGATCGACCGCATCGACGCCTTCGATGCGGAAGCGCGGACGATCGCCGCCACCGCCAATGTGCCCGCGGAAAGCCCGATATTCGAAGGACACTTTCCCGGCCTTCCGCTGATGCCGGGCGTGCTCCTGATCGAGACGATGGCGCAGGCGTCCGGATTCATGCTGCTCGCGCTCAACGGATTCAGTCGGATGCCGTTCTTCGCCGGCGTCAAGAAGGGAAAACTCCGCGATTTCGTGAAGCCGGAGACCACACTCGCCGTGCGTGCGAGGATGGCGCACGACGGATCGGGCTTTGCGGTGACCGAGGCGGAGATCGGCGTCGACGGCAAGCCGACCTGCGATGCGGAGCTGACCTTTCGGCTCATGCCGTTCGACAGAGGCCCGCTCTACGACGCGATTCGCTCGCGCGCGCGCGAAATCGGGCTGCTCGCCATGCTCGGCAACCGATCGGACGCCGGATGAACGTCGAAGCGTGGATTACCGGTATCGGAATCGTCTCGTGCCTGGGCGAGGGACCGGAAGCGCATTGGCGGGCGCTGGCCGAAACGGATCCCGGCCCCGTCGTCGACCGCACGCGCTTCGCGCCGGTGCCCGTTCACCCGCTGGTGCAGCTCGATCTCGACAAGCAGATTCCGAAGCGCGGCGACCAGCGGCAGATGGAGCCATGGCAGCGGATCGGCACCTACACAGCGGGCCTCGCGCTCGCCGACGCCGGCATCGCCGGAAACACGGAGATCCTGTCGCACACGGACATGATTGTCGCCGCCGGTGGCGGCGAGCGCGACATCGACGTCGATAATCGGATCCTCGCCGACATCGAACAGGCGCCGGAACCCGAGGTCTTTCTCAACGAGCGGCTGGTGAACGATCTTCGCCCGACGCTCTTTCTCGCGCAGCTTCCCAATCTCCTCGCCGGCAACATCTCGATCGTGCACAAGGTAACCGGCTCGTCGCGCACCTTCATGGGCGAGGAACTCGCCGGAGTCAGTGCGCTGGAAATCGCGCTGAAACGCATCGCGGCGGGGCAGGGCGAGATCGCGCTCGTCGGCGCCGCGTACAATGCGGAACGGAAGGACCTCATGCTCAATGCCGCGCTCGGCCGCCTGCTGTGGACCGGCGACGACCGCTCGGTATGGGCGCGCGCCGAGGCCGAAGGAGGGATGATTCTCGGATCGCTGGGCGCCTTCCTCGTCATCGAATCGCGCCGGCATGCCGAGACACGCGGCCGCCGGCCTTATGCAAGGCTGGCCTCGGTCATGAGCGCGCGCAGCCGCCGCGAACCGGGGGCCGCGCGGGCGGCGGCAGTCCGCCAGATCGAAGCTCTGCGCCCCCATCTGGCCGGAAAGGCCGTGTCGGTCCTGTCGGGCGCGACGGGAGTGAGGGACCTGACCCGGGAGGAACGGGATTTCCTGTCTGCCCTCCGGGAAGCCGGGGAAATCGATGCGATCCGGGCCCCCGCCAGTATCCTCGGCGCCGCAATAGAGGCGAGTTTCCCGGCCCTTGTTGCATTGGGCGCATTGGCGCTTCGCCAAAAAGGATTCTACCGTCCCTACGATACCAGCGGTGTGGAAACGCCGGCTCGGGATGTGCCCGAAAGCCTCATTCTCACCGCTTGGGGTCATTGGCGCGGGGAGGGGCTTGCCCTGCTCGAAAGGGCCGAAGGGAACGGATGACCAATGCGCGATCGTAAGGGACGGCCGGTCGTTGCCGTGACGGGTATGGGGGTCGTGACCTCGCTCGGCATCGGCGTCACGGACAATTGGGAGGCGCTTTCCGCGGGCCGCTCCGGCATCCACCGGATCGGGCGTTTCCCCACCGAACATCTGCGCACCTCGGTCGCGGGCACGGTCGATTTTTTGTTCGACGAGCCCGTCATTTCGCCGGTCCTCACGGAGCGTCTCGGCCGGATTGCGGCAGAAGAGGCAGTCTCGATGGCCGGCATCGGGGCGAAGGGGGATTTTCCCGGCCCGCTTTTCATGGCCGTCCCGCCTGTCGAACTGGAGTGGCCGGCGCGGCGCGCCTTCTGCAAATCCGCGGATAGCGGCCCGGGCGATGCCTACGACCGGATGATCGCTGCCGTCGGCAGGCTCAACGCGGACCAATACGATACCGTCCTCTTCGGCTCGGTCGCCGACCGCATTGCCGACCGGTTCGGCACGCAGGGCGCGCCGATCTCGCTGACCACCGCTTGCGCCTCCGGCGCAACCGCAATCCAGCTTGGCATCGAGGCCATCCGCCGGGGCGAAACGGAAGCGGCGCTGGTCGTCGGCGCTGACGGATCGGTGACGGCCGAAGCGCTGATCCGCTTCGCGTTGCTGTCGGCCCTGTCGAACTCGACCGATCCGCCGGAGGAGGTCTCGAAGCCTTTTTCGAAGAATCGCGACGGCTTCGTCATTGCCGAAGGCGCCGGCGCCCTCGTTCTGGAGGACTACGATGCCGCGCGTGCACGCGGTGCCGAGGTTCTGGCGGTCCTTGCCGGATCCGGCGAACAGGCCGACGACTTTCACCGCACCCGCTCGAAGCCCGACGGCTCCGCCGTCATCGGCGCGATCCGGAACGCCATATCCGACGCCGGGATGCAGCCGGACGACATTGACTATGTCAATGCGCATGGCACCGGCACGCCGGAGAATGACAAGATGGAGGCGTTGTCACTGGAAGCGGTCCTCGGCGAGCGCATGAAGACGACGCCGATCAGCTCGAACAAGTCGATGGTAGGTCACACGCTCACGGCCGCTGGCGCGGTCGAGGCTGTGTTCTCCATCAAGACGATTCTGGAATCGACCGTTCCGCCGACGATCAACTATCGCGTGCCCGACCCTGCGATCGAATTCGATGTTGTGCCGAACAGGGCGCGCGCGGCGGAGGTACGGACCGTGCTGTCGAATTCCTTCGGGTTCGGCGGGCAGAATGTCTGCCTGGTGATTGCGGCCGAGCCGGCCTGATTGCATCCGGAAAGGACCATGCGGGCCCTTCAAGTAGTCGCCAGCCGTGGCCTGTCGATTGTCGACCTGCCGCCGCCGGCCGCGCCCGCGGCCGATGAGGTGCAGGTGCGCATCGGTGCCGTCGCGCTCAATCATATCGATGTGTGGGGCTGGCGCGGCATGGCGTTCGCGAAGCGCAAGCTGCCGATCACCGTAGGCGCCGAGGCGGCGGGCACGGTCGTTGCTGCCGGGACCGATGTGAAGGGTCTTGCTGCGGGCGATGTCGTGGCGATCTACGGCGCCGACACTTGCGGCGTCTGCCCGCAATGCGTGGCGGGGCGCGACAATCTCTGCGAAAACGTCAGGGGCGTCCGCGGCTTTCACATCGACGGCATGGCGAGCGAATTCGTGACGGTACCCGCGCGCCACGCGGTGCGCGCACCCGCTGGCGTTTCGGTCCGCGATGCGGCCTGCGCGCCGGTCACCTACGGCACCGTCGAGCATATGCTCTTCGACAATGCGAAATTGCAGGCTGGCCAGACGATCCTTGTCCAGGCCGGCGGCAGCGGCATCGGCACGGCCGCCATCCAGCTCGCGAAGGCGGTCGGCGCGATCGTGATCGCGACCGTCGGCAGCGACGAGAAGGCGCAGAAGGCGAAAGCGATCGGCGCCGACCGCGTCATCAACTACCGCACCGAGCGTTTCGAGGGCGTCGTCCGCAAGCTCACCGCCAGACGCGGCGTGGATGTCGTCTTCGAACATGTCGGCGCCGATACGTGGGCCGCAAGTCTGTTCTCGCTGAAGAAGGGCGGGATTCTCGTCACCTGCGGCTCGACGACAGGCGTGTCCGCCGAGACCAACCTCTACCAGCTCTTCCAGCAGCAACTCCGCATCGTCGGCAGCTTCGGCTGCCGGCTCGCCAACGTGCGCGATGCCCTCGCCAAGATGGCGGCAGGCGTAGCGCGGCCGGTCATCGATTCCGAAATCCATCTGGACGGCATCGACAGCGCGCTCGCCCGCATGGAATCGCGGCAGGTCTTCGGCAAGATCGTCGTACTGTTTTGAACAAGCCGCCCGCCACCGTGAAGAAGTCGCCCGCGCGGAAGCGCAAGCCGCTCGGCCAGCGCATGCTTCGGTCGCGTGCTGGCCGGTGGGCGACCGCGAAGGTCTTCCGTGGCGTGGTCGGCCTGATGCAGCGCCTTGGACCGGAACGTTCGGCCGCTCTTGCGAGCGGAGTGCTTCGCACGGTCGGGCCGCTCTTTCCGGAGCACCGGCTCGCCGCGCGCAACATTGCGCGCGCGTTCCCGGGAATCGCGAAGGCCGAGCAGAAACGCATCCTCTCCGGGGTGTGGGACAACCTCGCGCGCGTCGGCGCGGAGTACATTCATCTGGACGCAATCGCCGGGCGGGAGCCGGTGCTTGACGGCGAGGGCGATCTGACAATCCGCGGTGCGGAGCATTTCTTTGCGCTCCGCGACGACGGCAAGCCGGGCATCATATTCGCCGCGCACCTCGCCAATTGGGAGCTGCTGGCGGTGGCGGCGGCCCGCTATGGCCTGCCCGTCACCGCGATCTTCCGGCCGCCGGCCAATCTCATGATCGGCGAGGACATACTTCGCCGCCGCCGCGCCATGATGGGCGGTCTGGTCGCAAACGCCCGGGGCGCGACCTTCGAGCTGATGGCGGCGCTCGAGCGGGGCGAGCATCTCGGGATTCTGGTCGATCAGGCGAAGGCGCACGGCGGGCTGGCCGTGCCCTTCTTCGGCCGGCCGGCGCCGACCAATCCGCTGGTCGCCCGGCTTGCCCGTGCCGTCGATTGTCCCGTCCACGGCGCCCGTACCGTGCGCCTGCCCGGCGGCCGCTTTGTGATCGAGGTGACACCGCCGCTCGACTTGCCGCGCGATGCGGAGGGCAGGATCGATGTCTACGGCGCGACCGCGATGATCGCCTCGGTGGTTGAAGGATGGGTCCGCGAACACCCGGAACAATGGCTGTGGCTTCATGACCGCTGGCGCGACTAGGACGGTTGGGTGCCTTTCGCCCGCCTAGGCGGCCATGGCACAATCCGGAGCATGACCTCGGCCTTCACTTCGGTGGCCCCGCCGCGCGACGGCCGCCAATCGGATACGGCGCTCGCGATTCAACGCGGCGTCGGGCGGATGCTTCGCGCGACCGGCTTCCACATGGTGACCGAACTCGGCCTTGCCTCCGGCCGCCGCGCCGACATCGTGGCGCTGGGCGGCGATGGCGAAATCGTGATCGTGGAGATCAAATCCTCGGTCGAGGATTTCCGGGTCGACCGCAAATGGCCCCAATACCGGGAACATTGCGATCGGCTCTTCTTCGCCACGCACCCGGAGGTACCCACGGCGATCTTTCCTGAAGACGCAGGCCTCATTCTGGCCGACGGCTACGGTGCTGCCGTGATTCGCGAAGCGCCGGAGCACCGCCTCGCGGCCGCCACCCGAAAGGCGATGCTGATGCGCTTCGCGCAAGCCGCTGCCGGCCGCTTGCACAGCCTGATCGATCCGGAAGCCGGCGACGGATTCTTGTAGCGACGGGGATCAGCGCGGCGCGCGCTTGGCGAGAATGCGTTGCAGGGTACGCCGATGCATCGACAGCCGCCGTGCTGTCTCCGAGACGTTGCGGTCGCACATCTCGTAGACGCGCTGGATATGCTCCCACCGCACCCGGTCGGCCGACATCGGATTCTCCGGTGGGGCCGGCTTTTCGCCCTCGGCACGGGTGAGCGCGGCGTGGATTTCGTCCGCGTCCGCGGGTTTGGCGAGATAGTCGATTGCACCGAGCTTCACGGCGGTAACCGCCGTGGCGATGTTGCCGTAGCCCGTGAGCACGATCATCCGTGAATCGGGCTTCCGCTTGCGGATCGTCTCGATGATCTGGAGGCCATTGCCATCCTCGAGGCGCATATCGACGACCGCGTAGGCCGGCGGAGCGGCCTCGACCTTGCGAAGGCCCTCGGCCACGGTCTCGGCCGTGTCCACAGCATAGCCACGCTGCTCCATCGCCCGTGCGAGGCGCTGGAGGAACGGACGGTCGTCGTCGACGATCAGCAACCGGTCTCCGGCTGGGATATGCGGCATAGGGTCCTACCCGGCTTCGACGCCCGTCTTATAGGTATTCTTTGGAGCGTCTCCAAGATGTTCCATGCCCTTTTCCGTCTCCCCCGGCCCGGCATCCATGGACGCCCGCGGCCAGACGACCGTGACCGAGGCGCCCGCCCCCTGAGGCTCCAGATTGGTAAACGAGAGCTTTGCCCTGCTGCGTTCGAGCAAGGTCTTGGCGATGAAGAGGCCCAGCCCCAGGCCCGGCGATTCCGAGTCGGAATCCGCCGATTGGCTGCGGGCGCGGGTGGTCAGGTAGGGCTCCCCGATCCGGTCGATGATGTCGGGCGCGAAGCCGGGACCGTCGTCGGAAATCGTGATGCTCACTTCGTCGGGTGTCCACCGGGCGGCAAGCGTTACCTCGGTCCTGGCGAAGTCGACCGCGTTCTCCACGAGATTGCCCAGCCCGTACAGAATGCCCGGATTGCGCCGGCCGATCGGCTCCGGACCGCTTCCGACTGGCGGTGCCACCCTGATCGTGACGCCGAACTCGCGATAGGGCGCGACCGATTCCTCGATGAGCTGGGTGAGCGGCAGCGTGGCGTGGTGCCAGTCCGCATCGGCGGACAGTGAATTGAGCTTGCCGAGGATGTCGCGGCACCGCTGCACCTGGCTGCGCAGAAGCGCGATGTCGTCGCTGTGCGCGGAGCCGGGCGGCATCTCCCGCTCAAGCTCCTTGGCGACGAGCGCGATCGTCGCCAGCGGCGTCCCGAGCTCGTGCGCCGCCGCGGCAGCCAGTCCGTCGAGGGCGGAAAGATGCTGCTCGCGGGTAAGCACGAGTTCGGTCGCCGCCAGTGCCGCCGCAAGCTGGCGTGCCTCCTCGGCAACGCGGAATGCGTAGATCCCCATGAAGAGCACCGTGCACACCAGCGCCACCCATATGCCCGCCACATAGACCGACGGCAGGATCACCGGGTCGAGCGGGGGCGAGGGCAGCGGCAGATGCACGAAAGCCAGCAGGGTCGCGAGCGCCAGCGTCAATCCGCCGAGAAGGGCCGTCAGCCGCGGGGTCAGCGTTGTTGCCGATACGATGACGGGCACGAGCAGCAGAATGGCGAACGGGTTCTCGAGCCCGCCTGTCAGGGCCAAGAGTCCCGCGAGCTGGAGCACGTCGTAACCGAGCAGCAGCGCCGCCCAGCGGTCCTCGAGCCGCAGGTTCCCCTTGATCCAGAAACGCAGCACGATGTTGAAAAGTGCCGAGAGCGCGATCAGCGCAAAACATTCGGCGATCGGCATCGGAAACTGCAGCAGGAAGCCGACGATCACCACCGCTGTCGTCTGGCCCGCGACCGCCAGCCAACGCAGGCGCACGAGCGTGTTCAGGCGCAGCCGGCTGCTGCCATGTTCTCTCGCGCCGGACCGGGAGACCATCGGTAAGTCCTTCTGTCGAGCGGCGGAGCCGCGCTATTGAGCGGCGCAAGCCCCGACCTGTAACATGGGGTGGATCGGGCGGCGTCGGGCGCCGCGCGCAACGGCAGACCGTATGGAAGCCGCCTCCCCCGCCATTGCCATCGAGGTACGCGATCTCGTCAAGCGTTACCGCCGGGTAACCGCGGTCGACGGGATCGGTTTCGCCATCGGGCGTGGCTCGATAACCGGCATTCTGGGCGGCAACGGCGCCGGCAAGACGACGACCATAGGCATGGTTCTCGGCCTGATCCTCCCGGATTCGGGTTCTGTCAAGGTGCTCGGCCGGGACATCCGCACCGACCGGCACCGCATTCTCCACCGCATGAATTTCGAAAGCCCCTATGTGGCGCTACCGCAGCGGCTGACGGTTCGCCAGAACCTTCGCGTGTTCGCGCAGCTCTATGGCGTGCCGGACATCCCGGCGCGCATCGACGAGCTGGCGCGGGAGCTCGAGCTCGGCGAATTCCTCGATCGCGAGACCGGCAAGCTTTCGGCCGGGCAGAAAACCCGTGTCGCCCTCGCCAAGGCGCTGATCAACCGACCGGACGTGCTGCTTCTCGACGAGCCGACCGCATCGCTCGATCCCGACACCGCCGATTGGATTCGCACCCGGATCGAGGCCTTTCGCACCCGGTTCAACGCGACCATTCTGCTCGCCTCGCACAATATGGCCGAGGTGGAGCGCCTCTGCGACAACGTGCTGATGCTGAAAGCCGGCCGCATTGTCGATCGCGGCGCACCCGCGGCACTCATCGAACGCTACGGACGCAAGAACCTTGAGGAGGTGTTCCTCGATGTCGCCCGCAACCGCGGCCGCGCCGCCGCACTTGCAGAGGTCAAATGAACGCGCCCGTCGTCGATTCCGGCACCGTATACCGGCGCTTCTCGCTCTCCCGCATCGGCGCGATGATCCTGCGCTATCTGTATCTGCTGCGCTCGTCCTGGCCGCGGCTTCTCGAGATTGTCTATTGGCCGCTCGTGACCATGGTCATGTGGGGCTTCCTTCAGACCTATCTCAACCAACACTCCGGTTTTCTCGCCGCCGCCGGCGGGACTCTGATCGGCGCTATCCTGTTATGGGACATCGTCATGCGCGGCCAGCTCGGCTTCTCGGTCTCCTTCCTTGAGGAGATGTGGTCGCGCAACATGGCGAACCTCCTCATCAGCCCGCTCACACGCTCGGAGTTCCTGATCGCGCTTATGACGATGAGCGTCATCCGGCTGGTGATTTCGACTGTACCTGTGACGCTGCTGGCGATCCTGTTCTTCGGCTTCAATCTCTGGTCGCTCGGTCTGGCGCTCGGCGCCTTCTTTGCCAACCTGCTGATCGCCGGTTGGGCTGTCGGCACGCTGGTCAGCGGACTGATCCTGCGGAACGGAATGGGCGCCGAGGGCTTCGCCTGGACGTTCATGTTCTTCATCATGCCGCTCTGCGCCGTCTTCTATCCGGTGAGCACGCTGCCCGCCTTCCTCCAGCCTGTCGCGTGGGCGCTTCCGCCGACCTATGTCTTCGAGGGTATGCGGGCCCTGATGTTCGACAACGTGTTCCGGGCCGACCTGATGATTCAGGCGTTTGCCATCAACGCCTTGTGCCTGGCCGCCGCCTGCTTCGCGTTCGTGAAGTTGCTCGACAGTGCGCGCCGCGTCGGCTCGCTGATGGTCATCGGGGAATAGCGGCGCGGCAAGGCCCGGCAATCCTGCATTGCATTGCGAATCACTGCACCCGCACGCCGTGCGGCCAGTCGGCAACGCGTCCAGCGTTTCCGCCAATTAATTGAAAAACAACAGAAAATTAACCACCCGGGGACTTGCGGGCCTTCGATTAAAGAACATATCATTATTGCAGCGCACAATCTTCAGGCGTCAGAAGACGTGCGCCGACCGGAGCTGGGGAAGAATTGTCCTACTATCAGATCTACGAATTGCAGCACGCCGCGCTGAGTCCATGGCGGGCGATGGCGGACTTCGCCCGCCTGTCGCTGCAGAATCCGTTGAATCCTCTCGCGCATACGCCGTTCGGCAAGAGCGCCGCGGCGGGCCTCGATCTTTTCGAGCGCACTACGCGCCGCTATGGCAAGCCGGAATTCGGCATCCGCGAGACGACGGTGGGCGGCCGCAAGGTAGCGGTGACGCAGAAGACGATCTGGGAACGGCCGTTCTGCAAGCTCCTTCATTTCAAACGGGGACTGCCGGAAGACCGTCGGCCCGACCCAAGGCTGCTCATTGTGGCGCCGATGTCCGGTCACTATGCGACGCTGCTTCGCGGCACCGTCGAGACGATGCTGCCCAATCACGATGTCTACATCACCGATTGGGCCGACGCGCGCATGGTTCCCTTGTCGCAGGGCTTCTTCGACCTCGACGACTACATCGACTACCTGATCGACATTCTCCGTTTCCTCGGCCCGGGCATCAACATCGTCGGCGTATGCCAGCCGTCGGTGCCTGTTCTGGCGGCGACTGCGCTTATGGAGGCGGACGGCGATCCCTGCGCGCCGGATGCGATGATCCTCATGGGCGGGCCGATCGACACCCGCATCAATCCGACCGAAGTGAACAAGCTGGCAGAGGAAAAGGGCAGCGCCTGGTACCGGGAGCACGGCATCATGAAGGTACCATGGCCCCATCCGGGTTTCATGCGTGAGGTCTATCCGGGATTCCTCCAGCTCTCCGGCTTCATGGCGATGAACCTCGATCGCCACATCGACGCCCACGCCAACTACTTCAAGCATCTCGTCCGCGGCGATGGCGACTCCGTCGAGAAGCACCGCGAGTTCTACGATGAATATCTCTCCGTGATGGACCTTACCGCGGAGTTCTATCTGCAGACCGTGGAGATGGTCTTCGTCCGCCACGCTTTGCCGAAGGGCGAATTCATGCATCGCAACCGACTGGTCGATCCCTCCGCGATACGGCGGGCGGCGCTCATGACCATCGAAGGCGAAAACGACGATATCTCCGGCGTCGGTCAGACCGAGGCGGCCCAGCGGCTTTGCAGCAACATTCCGCCCGCACGCAAGACCCATTACCTCCAGCCGACCGTGGGACACTACGGCGTATTCAACGGTTCCCGGTTCCGCGCGGAGATCGCCCCGCGCATCGCGGATTTCATCCGTTCCGTCGAGCCGGCCCGCGCCCGCGGGGCGGCCTGACCGGCTCCGTTCCACAAACCGGAATCCTGTTTCGTCTCGCGGCCGTTCTGCGCTAAGACGATCCTGCCGGCGCTGGAAAACGGTTGGCTCCGATGCTTGAGGCGGCGGCGGGCCCGGAATAGGTTCGCGCGCCTGAGCCTCGCAAGCCAATGAACCAGACCCTCTCGCACCTACAACGCCTCGAAGCCGAGGCCATTTTCATCATGCGCGAGGTCGCGGCGTCCTTCGCCAATCCGGTCATGCTCTATTCGATCGGCAAGGACTCGTCCGTGATGCTGCACCTGGCGCAGAAGGCGTTTTACCCCGCGCCGCTGCCTTTCCCGCTTCTGCACATCGATACGGGCTGGAAGTTCCGTGACATGATTCGCTTCCGCGACGAGACCGCGGCTCGGCTCGGACTGGACCTGCGGGTGTACACGAACCCCAGGGGCGCCGCCGAGGGAATCAACCCTTTCGATCACGGTTCCGGCCTCCACACCCAGATAATGAAGACCGAGGCGCTCAGACAGGCGCTCGATCAATATGGCTTCGATGCTGCCTTCGGCGGCGCGCGGCGGGATGAGGAGCGAAGCCGTGCAAAGGAGCGGGTTTTTTCCTTTCGCTCCGCCAATCATTCCTGGGACCCGAAAAATCAGCGGCCGGAGCTTTGGTCGCTGTACAACACGCGCATTCGCCCCGGCGAATCGATCCGCGTCTTTCCGTTGTCGAACTGGACCGAGCTCGACATCTGGCAATACATCCTCGCCGAGAACATTCCGATCGTGCCTCTGTATTTTGCGGCCGAGCGCCCTGTGGTCCTGCGCAACGGACAGTGGATCATGGTCGACGACGACCGGATGCGCCTCGCGCCGGGAGAGAAGCCGGAAATGCGGCGGGTCCGCTTCCGCACGCTCGGCTGCTATCCGCTTACCGCGGCCATCGAATCGGAAGCCGCGACCTTGCCGGAGATCGTGCGCGAAATGTTTGCCACCCGCACCTCGGAGCGGCAGGGCCGTCTGATCGATCACGACGAGACCGCGTCGATGGAACGCAAGAAACGCGAGGGCTACTTCTGATGGCCGCACGTGTCGAGGAGGCGCAGGCGGCGGCATTTCTTGCCGAGAGCCAGCCGCGCAGCGAGCTCCGGTTTCTGACCTGCGGCAGCGTCGATGACGGGAAGTCGACGCTCATCGGCCGGCTGCTCTACGACACGCGGCGCCTCTTTGACGATCAGCTCAGGTCGCTTGAAAGCGACTCGCGTCGGTACGGCACCAATGGCGGCGAGATCGATTTCGCGCTGCTTGTCGACGGACTCGAGGCCGAGCGCGAGCAGGGCATCACCATCGACGTCGCCTATCGCTACTTCGCCACAGAACGGCGTCGCTTCATTGTCGCCGACACGCCGGGGCATGAGCAGTACACGCGCAACATGGCGACCGGGGCGTCGAATGCCGAGCTGGCGGTACTGCTCGTTGACGCACAGAACGGCGTGCTCCGGCAGACCCGCCGTCACGCTTTCATAGTGGCGCTTCTCGGCATCCGCCATGTGGTGCTGGCGGTGAACAAGATCGACCTGATTGGTTACGATCGCATTCGCTTCGAGGAGATCGCCGCCGATTTCAATGCATTCGCGGCCGAACTCGGTTTCCGCTCGATCGTCGCCATTCCGATGTCGGCGCGCCATGGCGACAATGTCACCGGCCGCAGTCAGAAGACGCTCTGGTACACCGGCCCGACTTTGCTGGAGTACCTGGAGAATGTGGACACGGCGCCGGACGGACGCGCGGCCGGCCCGTTCCGCTTTCCGGTGCAATGGGTCAATCGCCCCGACGCAACGTTCCGCGGATATGCCGGCACCGTTGCGGGCGGGGTTGTCCGCCCCGGCGATACGGTCGCTGTGGCGCGAAACGGCCTGACAGCCCGCATTGCGCGCATCGTCACCCGCGACGGAGACCTGCCCGAAGCCGCCGTCGGCGCCGCCGTCACGCTCACCCTCGACCGCGAGATCGATATCTCGCGGGGCGATATGCTGTGCGCCGCCGACGCCCGACCCGAGGTTGCCGATCAGTTCGCCGCGCATTTGATCTGGATGGCAGACGAGGAGCTGCTGCCGGGGCGCTCCTACTTGCTGAAATCGGGTACGCGCACGGTCGGCGCGGCTGTCAGCGAGCTCAAGCATCGAGTCGATATCGACGACTTCAAACCGCTGGCCGCCAAAACCCTTGCCCTGAACGATATCGGCTTTTGCAACCTGTCGCTCGCCGAGCCCATTGCTTTCGACCTCTACGACGCAAATCGCACGACCGGCTCCTTCATTCTCATCGATCGCTACACCAACGCCACCGCCGCAGCCGGCATGATCCGCTTCGGCCTGCGCCGCGCCACCAATATCCATTGGCAAGCGATGGCGGTCGACAAGCGCGCACGTTCCGCCGCCAAGGATCAGAAACCGTGCATACTCTGGTTCACGGGTCTGTCTGGCGCCGGCAAATCGACGATAGCCAATCTCGTCGAGCAGAAGCTGCACCTGATGGGCCGTCACACCTACATGCTCGACGGCGACAACGTGCGCCACGGCCTCAACCGCGATCTCGGCTTCACCGATGCGGACCGGGTGGAAAACATCCGACGTGTCGCCGAGACGGCGAAGCTCTTTGTCGATGCCGGTCTGATCGTGCTGGTGTCGTTCATTTCGCCCTTCCGGTCGGAGCGCGCGATGGCGCGCGAATTGGTGGAAGAGGGGGAGTTCATCGAGATTTTCGTCGATGCGCCGCTTGCTGTCGCCGAGGCGCGGGACCCCAAGGGCCTCTACAGGAAGGCCCGCGAGGGACAGATCGCGAACTTCACCGGCATCGACTCGCCCTATGAGGCGCCCGTCGCGCCGGACCTTCATCTCGACACGGCCGCTTCCGATCCGGAGAAGCTGGCCGAGCGCGTCCTGCGTTACCTGATCGAGCGCGGCTACGTCCCGGCGCGCCGTTGATCGGCGCATCCGATTATTGTGTGGGCACGAAGAAGATCTCGACCGACTTCACATCGACCGAGTTGCCGCCGCCTAGAAGTGCCGGCTCGATGAGAAGTGCGTGTTCGCCGAGGGCGGAGCCGCCCGGCACCGTCCACGTGAACTCGAGGCGCCGGTACTCCCGGCCGAGCGGCTGCGCCGGGAACGGACTCGTATCGTTGCCCGCACGGTAGCCGATCCGGACCGTTCCGGCGCCCTCTGTGGCGGAAGCGCGCGCGGTAACCACGAAATGAACGCTCCGCCCCGCGAGACGGTCCGCGATGCCAGAGCTGATCGACAGCCGTGCACCTTCCCGGCCCGGCTCCGGCGCCCGGATTCGGACATATCCGCCGGCCTTGTCGGAGTGGAACTCGACCGGCTGCCCCGCGCCGGCCTGAAACATCGATGGGTCGCGCCCGTCGAAAAGTACGATATCTGCCTCTGGCAATGCCGCGATCGCCGCGGCATCGTCCTCCTTCGCTTCTGCCGGTGCGGGCGCTTCCTCGACCGGCTCGGTGCCTGAAGTAAGCTCCTCGACCCTGGCGGTTATCTCCGTCCGGTAGTTCGTTCCGATCCAGGCGAGGGCGGCCACGATGACAATGGCGGCAAACGCCGCAACGACGCGCGCGGCAAGCTGCTTCCGCCGCCGCTGCTGCATGTCGGCGTCGCTGGGACGCAGGGGCGACCGGATGCGGACCCGCGGCGTAAGCTGGCCTCGCCGCCGCCTTTCGGCCACCACGCTCGCCTGGTACATGCGGAACGACAGCCTTTCGAAGAAATCGATCGCCTGACGAGCGATCTCACGCAGCCGCCCCGGCTCCGCATCGTCGGGGTTCGCAGCGGTTTCCGCCGGCTGTTCGTCGCGTACCGGGAAGAAGCTGCGGAACAGGCGCCGCCCTTGCGGTGCGGAGATGGCGCGCTCCCGCGACATGTCGATGATCGGTTCGGCGAGCACCGTCTCGTGGACGGCAGGCCCCGCGGCCGCAACCCCGACACGGCCGAGCGGGCGGCGGGCTCTGGCGCCCGCGATCGCCATGGTTGCGACGGAGACCGGGTCGATGCGCTGTACCATCGCCTCGGTCCATTGATTGATGCGTGCCGCTGCTTCGCGAAGGTGCGTCCGATAGGCGAGTCGGTCGGTTTCCTCCGGATCGGCCTCCGCTTCCACTTCGCCTTCCGTCAGGTCGAACCGGATGTCGGGGATCCTTTGCTGCCAGACAAGGCGCGAGGCCTTCTCACGGCGCAAACGTTCCCGGCGCCGCGCCGGCAACGACGCCGCCACGTCGGACTCGACGAATCCGACGGCGAGATCGAACACTGCGATTTCATCCTCGATCTCGCGGTCGGTGAGCCGCGGCTGCTGCGCCCAAAGCTTCCGGATCAACGCCATCCTGGCGCGCAGATAGACACGCTCGCGCGCCGCCGGGTCGGCCATGTCCCGCTTCTTCAGCGAGTTCATCAGCACGGTGTAGAAGTCGGCCATCGGCCGGATTACCCCCGAAAAAACCGGCCGGGCGGTGCCGCGGCGCCCGTTGCTCATAAACTACGGGGGAATGTGGGAAAAATCGGGTCTGGTTGAAAAAAAGGTTAGCCCGCTTGGTAACCGGCCATTCCCGGCGTTTCTGAACCGCGCCGGAAGCGCAGGGCCGTTGGGCACCCCGGCCCCCGGCCTTGGCGAAATCTGCTATTGGGTCCGTGATGACCGAAGCCTCGCGCCCTGACAGTCGGACGCGAGACGGCGGGAGCCGGGAGCGCCTGCGCGAGCGGCTTGCCGCCGCCTCGCGCTACCTCTTGTTGCTGGCGGCCGCATTTGTCGCGCTCGTGGCGCTCGACATTCTGCCGTGGCAAGGCGCCATGCTGGCTTTTGTTGTGGCCGCCGGGCTCGCTGCGCTGGTACCTTTTCGCGCACCGCAGGACGGTCCGCGGACCGTCACGGCCCCCGTCGCCAGCCGCATCGAGCCCGCAGCGATGCGCATCGCCGAAGCCTTGCCCGATCCGTGTTTCGTCCTCGACCGCCAGGGAATCGTCGTTTTTGCCAACGAACGCGCGCTCGTGGCATTCGGGCTGCGGCCGGGCGAACTGCTGACCGCCCGCATGCGTGCGCCGGACCTCGGCGCCGCATTCGATCGTGTGTCGCGCGGCGGCGCCGCCGAACGCGTGGAATTCGTGGAACGTGTACCGACCGAGCGCTGGTTCGACGCCTGGTTCGCGCCGCTGGGAGAGCCGGATTCGGCCGGGCGCCCGGCCGCCGTCATCCTTATCCTCGACGATTTGAGCGAGCGGCGGCGAACCGAGCGCGTGCGCGTCGATTTCGTCGCCAACGCCAGTCATGAGCTGCGTACGCCCCTGGCATCCCTGGTGGGCTTCATCGACACGCTCCAGGGCCCGGCCAGGGACGACCCGGTCGCGCGCGACCGGTTCCTCACAATCATGCGCGAACAGGCGACGCGCATGAGCCGACTTGTCGACGATCTCCTGTCCCTGTCGCGGATCGAATTGAAGGCGCATGTGCGGCCCCGCGATCCCGTCGATCTGGTGGCCGTGGTCCGCCACGTCATCGACGCGCACAGCCCGCTTGCACGCGAGTCGGGCGTCGTCATCGAACGGGATCTGCCGGATGGGCCGGTGATCCTCGCCGGGGACCGGGACGAGCTCATTCAGGTCTTCGACAACCTCCTCGACAACGCCTGCAAGTACGGTGCCGCCGGCGGCCGCGTCCGCGTCACGATGGTTCCGCCGCCACCCGGCGAACCGGGCGAATGCCGGGTGACCGTGCGCGACTTCGGCGCCGGCATTCCGCCGGAGCATGTCCCCCGCCTGACCGAACGATTCTACCGGGTAAGCCCGGATCAGCCGCGCGGGACCGGTCTGGGACTTGCCATCGTCAAGCACATCGCGACCCGCCACCAAGCGCGGCTCCTGATCGACAGCAAGCTGGGCGAGGGTTCCTCCTTTACCGTCGTTTTTCCACAGGCCCGACTGTCGCCGCCGCCCGCGATCGAGACGCAAAAGCGAAATAAATCAGATACATGAAGTGTCATAAAACCACATTATCGGCGTCATAGAACCATTGTCCGAGACCACTAGGGTCCGCCCTGCAAGGCCCGGACCGAGGCAACAATGCCGGCTTGGGCGTACCCAACCCCTATCTACAGGGAGAATTCTCGTGAAAATGACGGCACTCACCCCCGTCGCCGCGGTCGCGCTTGCGATCGTCGCGACGGCCCCCATGACATCTCCGGCGTCGGCTCAGTCGATCCTTACGGTGGACGGTTCCTCGACCGTCTACCCGATTACCGAGGCGATGGCGGAGGAGTTTCAGAAGGCCTATCCCGAGGTCAAGGTGACGGTCGGGATCTCGGGCACGGGCGGCGGATTCAAGAAGTTCTGCCGCGGCGAAACCGACATTTCGAACGCATCGCGCCCGATCAGGAGCTCCGAACACGAAGACTGCAAGAAGAACGGCATCGAGTTCATCGAGCTGCCCGTGGCGCTCGACGCATTGGCCGTAATGGTCAACCCCAGGAACAATTGGGTCGACGCACTGACCGTCGAGGAGTTGAAGAAGATCTGGGAACCTGAGGCCCAGGGCAAGATCACGAACTGGAGCCAGGTCCGTCCCGGGTTCCCCGACAGGCCGCTCACCCTTTACGGCGCCGGTGTCGACTCCGGAACCTACGACTATTTTACTGCCGCGATTGTAGGCAAGGAGCATTCCAGCCGCGGCGACTTCACGGCGTCCGAAGACGACAACGTGCTCGTCCAGGGCATTGCCGGCGACGAAAACGCGCTCGGCTTCTTCGGCCTCGCCTACTACCATGAGAACGCCGACAAGCTGAAAGCCGTGCCGATCAAGGTCGACGCGAACGCCAGGGCCGTGCCGCCGAGCGTGGAGACAGCGAAGGATGGCACCTACCAGCCGCTTTCCCGTCCGATCTTCATCTATGTCAACAAGAAAGCGGCCGACACGAAGCCCGAGCTTGCCAAGTTCGTCGAGTTCTACATGGACCCGAAGAACGCGACCGAACTCGTCGCCGAAGTCGGCTATGTGCCGCTGCCGGAGGATGCGCTGGCAACGTTCAGGGAGCGGTTCGCGAAGCGCGAAATCGGGACCGGTTTCACCGGCTCCAAGATCGGCGTTTCGGTCGCTGACTTGATCGAGGAGAAACTCGTCTATTAATGGCGTCGGGGCGAAGGGCGGCCAGGCCGTCCTTCGCCCTTCGCGAATGCCGCGAGTGACCGCAGTTGGGCCACGGCTGGGGAGCTCAATGACGTTTACGGACAACCCGGGGTCTGAAGGCTTTGGCCGCAGCGCCCTGGCGGTAAGCCCACAATTCCTCAGACGTCGGCGCCTGGTCGGCTTGCTGATGCGCGCCGTCCTTTTCGCAATGGCGCTGGTTTCCGTGCTCGTCACCGCCGGCATCGTCTACGTCCTGATCAGCGAGAGCGCCAAATTCTTTGCCCACGTTTCGATTGTCGACTTTCTCACCGATACCGAATGGACCCCGGTTTTCGAGAATCCGCGCTTCGGGATCGTCACGCTGGTGTCCGGCACCTTTGTGAGCTCGCTCATTGCGCTCCTTGTTGCTGTGCCCCTGGGCACGATCCTCGCCATCTACATCTCGGAATTCGCCCAGCCGCGGCTCCGGGAAATCGTCAAACCGTGCCTGGAGCTGCTCGCCGGCGTTCCGACCGTGGCGTTCGGGTACTTCGCGCTCCTGTTTCTCACGCCGATATTTCGCCAGTTCATCCCCGGCCTTTCGGGCTTCAATCTGCTCGTGCCCGGGATCGTGATGGGAATCATGATCCTTCCCTACATCGTGTCGGTAAGCGAGGACGCGATGAGCGCCGTTCCGGCAAGCCTCCGCGAAGGCGCCTACGCGCTGGGCTTCACCAGGCTTCAGACAGCGGTAAGAGTGGTCATCCCCGGCGCCTTTTCCGGAGTGACCGCCGCATTCATCCTCGGCATGTCGCGCGCAGTCGGCGAGACGATGGTTGTCGCGATTGCCGCTGGCCAGCAGGCGAAGATCGCCTACAATCCGCTGGAGGGCGCCGCCACGATAACCGCATACATCGTGCAGATCAGTCTCGGCGATCTTCCCCATGGATCCATCGCATATCTGACGATATTTGCCGCCGGATTGACCCTGTTCCTGATGACGCTGGCGTTTAACGTCGTCGCCTTCTGGCTCCGCCGCCGGTACAGGGAGGTCTATTGATGACGGGCGCTGCCCCGCAATCCGCGGCCGCAAGTAGACTGCCGGCGATCGACGAAATGAAGATCGTGCGCCGCGGCAGGCGCCTGGACGTTCAGTTTGCCGTCCTTGGCCTGTTCGCGCTCACGCTTTCGATGCTGGTGTTGCTTTCGCTGATCCTCGACATGGCCGCCGACGGACTGGCGAGAATCGACCTTCAGTTTCTCACAAGTTTTCCGTCCCGCCGCCCGGAAGAAGCGGGCATTCTGTCCGCCTGGGTCGGCACCACACTCGTAATGATAACCACCGCCGTTCTCGCAATACCGTTGGGCGTCGGCGCCGGCATTTACCTTGAGGAGTATGCACCCAGGAATTTCTTGACGAGCGTCATCGAGATAAACGTGACCAATCTCGCAGGTGTGCCATCCATCATTTATGGTCTGCTGGCGCTCGGCCTTTTCGTTCAGGTTTTCGCGCTCGGCGAGACGATATTTGTCGCAGGTTTGACGCTCGCGCTTCTCATTCTGCCGATCGTCATAGTTGCCACGCGCGAGGCGATACGGTCCGTGCCGCTTGAGATACGGGAGGCGGCGTTCGGTGTCGGGGCCGACCGGTGGCAGGTCGCCTGGAATTTCATTCTGCCCATGGCCCGGCCGGGAATACTCACCGGCGCCATCGTCGGAATGTCGCGGGCGATCGGAGAAACCGCGCCGGTCATCACGATCGGTGCGCTCACCTTCATCGCATTCCTGCCGCCGCCTCCGGTGCAGGCCGAGTTCCCGTTCGTGAATTTCGACTGGCTGAATTCGCCCTTTACGGTGATGCCGATTCAGATGTTCAACTGGGTCTCGCGTCCGCAGGCCGGCTTCCATGTGAATGCTGCGGCGACGGGCCTGATCCTTCTCGTCATGACGCTGCTGATGAACGGAGTCGCAATATGGCTGCGCTACAGAATCCGGTCGCGACGCTGACCGCGGACGGACTGATCGGAAGTCTCCCGGAGTCGGCCGCGCGTGCCGCACTCGCTGACGGCGCCGTCAGTCAGCTCGCGATTGAAACGAAAGATTCCGTCGCCGAAGCCGAGGTGAAGAACCGGGCGGAGGTGAGAAACCTGAGCTTCTTCTACGGAGAGAAACAGGCCCTGTTCAACGTGAGCCTGCCGATCGTCGATCGCAAGGTGACCGCCCTGATCGGCCCGTCGGGCTGCGGCAAGAGTACGCTGCTGCGATCGTTCAACCGTATGCACGACCTTTATCCGGGCAACCGCTATGAAGGCGAAATTCGCCTCTATCCCGAGAACGTCAACATCGTCGGGCCGGACGTCGATCCGATGCTCGTGCGGCTTCGGATTGGCATGGTGTTCCAGAAGCCGAATCCCTTTCCGAAGTCGATATATGAAAACGTCGCCGCTGGGCTCCGGGTCCGCGGCATCAAGGCGAAGTCGGTGCTGGACGAGCGCGTCGAGTGGTCGCTGACGCGCGCTGCCCTTTGGGACGAAGTCAAGGACAGGTTGCAGGAATCGGCCTACGGTTTGTCGGGCGGACAACAGCAAAGGCTGTGCATCGCCCGTGCACTGGCGCCGGATCCCGAGATCGTGCTTCTCGACGAGCCCACCTCCGCGCTGGATCCCATCGCCACCTCGCGCATCGAGGAGCTGGTGTCCAACCTCAGCGAGGTGGTGACGATCGTCATCGTTACCCACAACATGCAGCAGGCGGCGCGCGTCTCGGATTTTACGGCTTTCATGCATCTTGGCGAGCTGGTGGAGTACGACATGACGGCGCGCATCTTCATGTCGCCGCGGGAGACGCGCACACAGGACTACATCACGGGCCGCTTCAGTTGAGGCCCGCCAGGGAGACGGCGATGACCGAACGTCACATCGTCAGCGCATACGATGAAGAGTTGCAGGGCGTGACGCGCGCGGTAACGCAGTGCGGCGGGCTCGCCGAGCAGCTCGTGTCGCAGTCGATCGTTGCGCTCACGCGTCTGGATACGGACATCGCACAGGCCGTTATCGAGGACGACAAGAAGATCGACGCACTTCAGCGCGAGATCGAGGCCATGGCAATCTCGCTGATCGCTCGGCGCCAGCCCGTGGCTGCCGATTTGCGCGAGGTCGTGGCAGCCATCCGAATAGCCAACGATCTCGAGCGCGTCGGCGACCTTGCCAAGAACATCGCCAAGCGGGTGATTGCGATCCAGGGCGAGTTGCACTCGCAGAAGATCGTGCACGGCGTTGAACACATGGCCGAGCTGGCCCTTGCCCAGCTCAAGAACGTGCTCGACTCTTATGCGTCCCGCGACGTCCGGGAGGCGGACACCGTGTGGGCGCGCGACCAGGAGATCGACGCGCTCCATACCTCGCTCTTTCGCGAACTGCTGACCTACATGATGGAGGATCCCCGCAACATCACCTTCTGCACGCATCTGCTTTTCTGCGCCAAGAACATCGAACGCATCGGCGACCACGCCACCAACATCGCCGAGACCGTTCATTATCTGGTAACCGGCGAGCCATTGACCGAGGAACGCCCGAAGCAGTCGAGCGTGACGCCGTTCGACCTCCCGCAGACCGAGGACTAGCCGCTCGCCATGTCAGCTCCACGCATACTGATCGTCGAGGACGAGGCGCCGCTGGTCGAGATGCTCGACTACAATCTCCACTCGGCGGGCTATCGGGTCGAGAGCGTTGGCCGCGGCGATGAAGCCGAGATTCGCGTGCGCGAAAGCATGCCGGATCTGATGATTCTCGACTGGATGCTGCCCGGCCTCTCCGGCATCGAGTTGTGCCGGCGTCTGCGCAGCCGCGAGGACACAAAGAGTCTACCCATCATCATGCTGACCGCCCGCGGCGAGGAACAGGACCGCATCCGCGGACTGAATGTCGGCGCCGACGACTACGTTGCAAAACCCTTCTCTGTGCCGGAGCTGATGGCGCGCATCCAGGCCTTGCTGCGTCGCGCCCGGCCCGAAGCGGTCGCGTCCGTGCTCAAGGCCGGCGACATCGAGCTCGATCGTGCCACGCGCCGGGTACGGCGCGGCGGCCGTGAGGTCCACCTCGGCCCGACCGAATTTCGCTTGCTCGAATTCCTTATGAAAAGCCCCGGGCGGGTGTTCGCCCGCGAACAGGTGCTCAACGGCGTCTGGGGCCACGACGTCTATGTCGACGAGCGCACCGTTGACGTTCATGTCGGCCGGCTGCGCAAGGCGCTCAACCGCGGCCGCGAGCGCGACCCCATCCGGACCGTTCGCGGCTCCGGCTATTCCTTCGACGAACAGTTCGGTTGAAGTTCTGCTGAAACTTGAACTGGTTGAAGCTCCACCGGAACTTTGGCCGGCTGACCTCCAATGCAAAAGGCCCGGCGGATCGCGTCCGCCGGGCCTTGTTTCGCTGGGGAGAGGAACAGTTGCCTGGTCTAGGGGAAGTTGCGCTGGAACCGGACGAGACCTCTGGTGTCCGAGGTCGCGAAATCCGTGCCCAGAAGCTGGACTTCGCCAGTGATCGAGAAGTTCTTCACGGGCAGGTAACGGACTTGACCCGCAAGCAGGCTGGCGCCGGTGTCGCTGCGCCACAAGCCGGATATCGCGGCGCCGACCTGCGGCGTGAAGAAGTGCAGGAATGAGGAATAGAGGGAGTAGGCATCTGCGGCCAGCAGGTTGCCGCCGCCGTCGATCCAGCCGTCGTCGCCGCTCGCATAGACCGCGCCGATCACGAACGCATCGCCCTTGGCTATCTGATCGAGGCCGATCCGAACGACTGCGTTCGCGCCCCAGGACGTCGCGACCTGGCGATCGCCGTAGCCGAACCCGGCCTGGAACTGGACCGGCCCCGAGCGGACCATGAGGTTCGCAATGAGATCGGGAATCTGCCCCGTCGAGGGATTCGTCGCGCCGTCGCGGCCGCGATAGTCCTCTGCGGCGATGCCGAGCGCCACGCCGTCCGCCACCGCCCAGTTCAATGAGACGAACTGCGTCCGGTCGCGGCCGTTGAAAGCGTTGCCCTCGTCGGTCGTGAAGGTATCGACAAGAGGCCGCGCCGCGAAGATCGAATAGTCGTAGCCGGCCGTCAGCGGACCGAGCGACATCGTCGCTCCCGTCACCGTGATCGAGTTGCCGATTGACGCGCCGGTACCCCCAACATTGCCCTCCAGCTGAATCCACCCGGCGAGCGTGCCGTACTCCGTCACGGAGCGGGCATGGACGTTGAGTTGTCCCCTTGTGTCGAAGAAATGGTTCGCATCCGGATAAGTTCGGGCATCTGGCGTTCTGTTGAGGTTCAGATTTACCCGCACATAACCATTGATTCGGATGCAGGTGTCGGTACCCGGCGCATAATAGTACCCGGAACCGAACGCATCGCAGACCTTGACATAGTCCACCGGCTCGGCGCCGAGGTCGGCCGCCAGAGCCGGGGAACCCGCTGCGAACACGGCCGCGCCCGCCATAAGAAACGAACGGAAATTCATCATTCTAGCTCCCGTTAGGAGGAGCTCGGTCGCGATCCGGATCCGGTGCTTGCGCACGGTACGCCCCGGGCACGACCCGCCCCCATACAACACGCCGCCGTCCCCTGGGATTCCGGCGGTGGCCCCACGACTGCAGCGCCCGCGCGCAAACTCTCAAACCGGGAATCGCTTAGCAATGTCATATTGGCCGAAACGCTAGTGTGACTGGATTATGAAACGAGCGCGTTGCGTCACGACCACAGACTACGAGTATTATTGGAAAAACTTCATTCTGTTGTCTTGCGGATGTCATATATGACAGTTCTGCAAAGCTTGATTTCGATCCATCGGGCACCGCCTGTCGTCGATCCATGCTAGCTTTCGCTCGGCACCGACTTTCGAGAAGAGCAACACAATGCCTGAGGCATTCATCTGCGGCTACGTCCGTACCCCGATCGGCCGCTTCGGCGGCGTCCTCGCCTCCGTCCGACCGGACGACCTGGCCACCGTTCCCCTGAAGGCGTTGATGGAGCGCCACCCCAGGGCCGACTGGGCAGCAGTCGACGACGTTGTCTTCGGCTGTGCCAATCAGGCCGGAGAGGACAACCGCAACGTCGCGCGGATGGCACTCCTTCTGGCAGGGCTACCGGTAACCGTCACCGGCACGACCATCAACCGCCTTTGCGGCTCGGGAATGGACGCCGTGCTCACCGCCGCCCGCGCCATCAGGGCTGGCGAGGCGGAGTTCATGATCGCCGGCGGCGTGGAGAGCATGTCGCGCGCGCCGTTCGTGATGCCAAAGGCCGAGACCGCCTATTCGCGGCACGCGGAAATTCACGACACCACCATCGGCTGGCGCTTCATCAATCCGATGATGCGCCAGCAGTACGGCGTCGATTCGATGCCGGAAACCGGTGAGAACGTCGCCGAGGAATTTCAGGTGACGCGCCAGGACCAGGACGCATTCGCGCTCCGCAGCCAGCAGCGCGCCGCCGCGGCGCAGGCGAACGGGCGCCTCAGCCGCGAGATCGCTCCGGTCTACGTGCCGCAACGCAAGGGCGACCCGCTCGTCGTCGACAGGGACGAGCACCCACGCGAAACCACGATGGAGGCCCTCGCCAGATTGCCGACCCCTTTCCGCAAGAACGGAACGGTTACCGCTGGCAATGCCTCCGGAGTGAACGACGGTGCCGCGGCGCTGATCGTCGCTTCGGAAAAGGCCGCCGCCACGCACGGCCTGACGCCCATCGCCCGTGTGGTGGCCGGTGCCACCGCCGGCGTACCGCCGCGCATCATGGGAATCGGCCCCGCCCCGGCAACCGAGAAGGTGCTCGCCCGCACCGGCCTGAAGATGAACGACATCGAGCTGATGGAAATCAACGAGGCCTTCGCCAGTCAGGCATTGGCCGTGCTGCGGCGCCTCGGCCTCCCGGACGACGCCGCCCACGTCAACCCGAACGGCGGGGCGATCGCGCTCGGCCATCCCCTGGGCATGTCGGGGGCCCGGATCGTGGGGACCGCCGCGCTGGAATTGAAAGAGCGCGGCGCTCGCCGCGCGTTGGCGACGATGTGCATCGGCGTCGGGCAGGGTATAACAACGCTCCTGGAGGCAGCCTGAAAGCGTGGACGCCGCTTGGCTCTGGCGGTCGAATTCAGGGCAGGTAGAAAGCGGCGATGACGGACACAGCGCTCAGGGTATGGCCGATCGGCGGCGAATGGCGGCGCGAAGCGCGGGCCATGCTGGCCTTGGCGTGGCCCCTGATCCTTACCAACCTCACCCAAACGGCGATGACGGCGGTCGACGTCATTCTGATCGGCCGCCTCAGCCCGCAGGCACTCGCCGCCAGCGCTTTGGGCGTCAATCTCTATTTCGCGCTCATGATCTTCGCGATCGGCGTGGTCATTGCGACCGCTCCCATGATTGCGAGGGAACTCGGCCGCCGGAAGCACACCGTCCGCGACGTCCGCCGCACCTTCCGTCAGGGCATGTGGAGCGCCGTCGCGGTAACGATTCCGATCTGGGTTATCCTCTGGTTCACCGAGCCGATCCTGCTCTTTCTCCGGCAGGACCCCGCGCTCGCCGCGATGGCCGGAGAGTACCTCCGGGCGCTCGAATGGGCGTTGCTTCCGTTTCTTTTCTACATCGTCCTGCGAAGCCTCGTATCCGCGATGGAGCGCCCCATGTCGGCGTTCTGGATCGGACTTGGCGGGGTCGTCTTCAACGCGGTCGCCGCGTGGGCCCTGATCTTCGGCAATCTCGGCCTGCCGCGTCTGGAATTGGTCGGCGCCGGGATCGCCACCACCACAGCCTGCACGTTGATGTTCGTTGCGCTTGCGCTCTACGTCACCTTCGAGCGGCGATTCCGGCGGTATCGTTTGTTTGGCCGTTTCTGGCGCCCGGACTGGTCGCGCTTTCGCGAAATCTGGCGCCTGGGACTGCCGATCGGCTTCGCGCTCGCCTTCGAGGTCACGGTATTCAACGCCGCGGTCTTCCTCATGGGCCTGATCGGAACGGATTCGCTTGCCGCGCACGCGATTGCGATCCAGATCGCGTCGATCACCTTCATGGTGCCGCTGGGAATAGGGCAGGCGGTGACCGTTCGCGTCGGCCGTGCGTTCGGCGCCGGCGACCCGGAAGCGATCGCGCGCGCCGGCTGGACCGCCTATGCGATGAGCCTTGCGTTCATGGCAATCGCCGCGATGGTAATGATCCTTGCCCCGCGCCCGTTGGTAGGCGTGTTCATAGAGCTGTCCGATCCGGCGAATGCCTCCGTCATCGGTCTGGCGGTGACCTTCATCATTTTTGCCGGCTTCTTCCAGTTGTTCGACGGCGCGCAGGCAGTCGCATCCGGCATGCTGCGCGGGCTCCACGATACCCGCGTCCCGATGATCTTCGCTGCGATCGGTTATTGGGGCGTCGGCCTGCCGCTCGGGGCCGCGCTCGCATTCTGGGCGGGTTGGGAAGGGGCGGGAATCTGGGCCGGCCTTGCCACCGGCCTTGCAGTGGTGGCGGTGCTGATGACGGCGCGCTGGATGATGCGCGACCGGCTGAAGCTGGTGCCGCACACTCCTCCTGGCGCGCCGGCTGGCTAATCCAGCGTCCGCCGGTAGCGGACGACGGCCACGGTGCTGACGGCGACCCAGAAAAGCGCCAGCGGCCAAACGTCGTGGAGTATCTCGGAAAGGTTCGCTCCCTTGAGAAGGATCGCGCGTACGACCCTCAGATAGTGGGTGAGCGGCAACACCTGGCCGATCCATTGCGCCCAGTCCGGCATCCCCCGGAACGGGAACATGAAGCCGGACAACAGGATCGACGGAAGGAAGAAGAAGAAGGTCATCTGCATCGCCTGCATCTGGCTCCGGGCCAGCGACGAGAACGTGTAGCCGAGCGCAACGTTCGAGCCGACGAAGAGAAGCGTGATGAGGAGAAGGGTCGAGATCGCACCGACCATCGGCACGTCGAAGAGCGCCTTTGCTGCGACGAGGATGATTCCGACCTGCGCCAGCCCGAAGAGGATGTACGGCACGATCTTGCCGATCATGATCTCAAACGGGCGCGCTGGCGTTGCGAGCAGATTCTCCATCGTACCGCGCTCGACCTCGCGCGTGAGCGCCATCGCGGTCATCAGAATGGTCGTCATCGTGAGAATCACGCCGAGCAGGCCCGGCACGATGTTGTAGCTCGTGATTCCCTCCGGATTGTATCGCCGGTGCACCACGAGATCGGCGGCCGGCAATGTCGGTCGAAGCTTCGAGTAAGGCCCGACGGCTTCCTGTGCCAGCGCCTGGCTCAGAATCTGGGGCAGGGCGGCCACCCCGCCCGAGGAGGCGGCGGGATCCGTCGCGTCCGCCTCGACGATGAGCTGCGGCCGCTCGCCGCGGATCAGGCTCCGCTGGAAGCCGGCGGGAATCGTGACCGCGAAAGCCGCCGTTCCCTCCGCGAGCATCCGGTGCGCCTCGCGTTCGGTCACTGCCGGCGACTGCACGTCGAAATAGCCCGAGTTCTGCATGCCGGTGACGAGCGCCCGCGCCACCGGGCCCTGGTCCCCCGCCGCGACCACTGTCGGCAGCCGCTTGGGGTCCGTGTTGATCGCGTAACCGAAAATCACGAGCTGGATGATCGGAACGCCGACGATCATCGCGAATGTCAACCGGTCGCGACGAAGCTGGATCGCTTCCTTGACCATCACCGCGCCGACGCGGGCGAAAGAGAAGCGGCGCGGATTCATGGTTTTGGCTCTTCGGGAGAGCCGACGAAGTTGTCGGTCGCCGCGCCCATGAGCGTAATGAACACGTCCTCCAGGTCCGTTTCCTCCTCGCGAACGCTGGCGCGCGTTCCGGCGACCGCGGCCTCGACCGCCGCCCGGAGCTCCCGCGGCTCGGAGCCGACAACGTGGAGATCGGTCCCGAAGAACGCGACCTGCTCGACGCCGCGCGCGCCCTTGAGGCGCCGCGCGATCGCCGAGTTGTCCCCGCCGCTGACGACGAGCGTCGACAATCCGGACTGCGTGATGACCTGTGGCACGGTCCCGCGCGCCACGATCTGTCCGTAGGAAATGTAGACGATGCGATGGCAACGCTCGGCTTCGTCCATGTAGTGTGTCGAGACGAGTACCGTCAGCCCATCGGCCGCCAGCGCATGGATCTCGTCCCAGAACTCGCGCCGCGCCTTGGGATCCACGCCTGCCGTAGGCTCGTCGAGCAGAAGGAGCTTCGGCCGGTGCATGATGCAGGCCGCCAGCGCCAACCGCTGTTTCCATCCGCCGGAAAGCGCTCCTGCGAGTTGGTTCTGGCGGTGCCAGAGACCGAGCCGCTCCAGCGTCTCGTCCACGACCTGCCGGCGAGGCTGGAGATCGTACAGACGGGCGACGAAATCCAGGTTCTCGCGGATCGTAAGATCCTCATAGAGAGAGAACCGCTGCGTCATGTACCCGACCTCGAGCTTGATGCGGTCCGACTGCGTCAGGATGTCGTGGCCGAGACAGGTCCCGGAGCCTTCGTCCGGCACCAGCAGCCCGCAGATCATGCGGATGGTCGTTGTCTTGCCGGAACCGTTGGGTCCGAGGAACCCGACGATCTCGCCGCGGCGTACATCGAGCGACACGCGATCGACGACGGCCTTCCCGCCGAACCGCTTGGTCAGGCCCTGGATTGAGATGACGTGTTCCGCGTTCAACCCGCGCCTCCGCCGCCGGATATGGGACGCACGTCGACCGGCAGCCCGATCGCAAGATCCCGGGCGGCCGCTATCGGCCGCGCCTCGACCCGGAAAACTAGCTTCTCCCGGTTGCCGACCGAGTAGATGACGGGCGGTGTGTATTCGGCTTGTGTCGCGACGAAGGTCACTTCCGCTTCCAGCCCCTCGGCGCATCCGTCGCACGCGATGCCGACGCGCGTTCCCGGCCTGAATTCGAGAATGCGGGCTTCGGGCACATAGAAGCGGACCTTGCGCCCGCCGTCCGGCAGCAGCGAGACAACCGGCTGTGCCGCCGCCACGAACTCTCCGGGCTCGAAGAAAGTCTCCTCGATAGTCCCCGCGGCAGGCGCCGTGACAGTGCGTCGGGTCAACCGCACTTCGGCAAGGTCGAGCGCCGCATGCGTCGCCGCAAGATTGCGCTCCGCGGCGGCAAGCGCCGCCTGCGCCTCGTCGTGCAAGGCCTTCGCCGAATCGAGATTTGCCTGAGCCACAACGTTTGTCCGCTGCAAATCGGCCGCACGCCGGAAGCTCTTCTCTGCGGCATCGAACGCGGACTGTGCCTGTGCCACCAGCGATTCGGCCTGCGCCACCCGCGCCCGCGCCTCGGCCACGTTCGCCTCTTGCTCGCCGCTCGAGAGACGGAAAAGCAGATCTCCGGCCGAGACGCGTTCTCCGCGACGCACCGCGAGCTCCGCTATCTTGCCGCCATCCTCGGGCGAAACGCTCACATAGGTTCCTTCGATATAGCCTTGCAGCGGTGGCTCGCTGGCAACCCAGTTGCAGCCAGCAAGCATTGCGGCGAACGCAAGAATTCCCGCGGTTGCGCCCCCGCGGCCCCTACGCATGACTGCCTCCCATTGTGAGGATCGCACTCACCTGGGACGTCAGGATCCGCTTGATCGCCTCGCGCTCCTTCTCGCCGAGCGCCTTGCGTCCCAGCCGCCGGCTCACCAGCGTCGGCGCCACGCGGAAGACGAGGCCCTGACCGAGAATCGTGAAAGCACGGAGCTTCATCTCCGGGGATTCGGGATCGCCGCCGAGCGCGATCGCCACGAGCCGCGTGAGCATCGTGTGCGCCGGGCCCATGAGTCCGTAGATGACTTCGAACGCCGGCGTCGGGTCGAGCTGTTCGCGCACAACGAAGCGCGCCCACCGTTCGGCTTCCTTCGAGCCGAGGACGACGTCGACGAAGGTCTCAACCATGCGTCCGATCAGCCTGCGCGCACCGGGTGGATCGATCTCGGCGAGCTGAGCCTGAACGGTTGCCAGCAGCGGCCCGATCCGCGGCGACACCGAGTCGACGATATGCTGCGCCACTGCCCGATGCAGCGCCTCCTTGCTGCCGAAATGGTAGAGGATCGCCGCGAGATTGGCGTTTGCCGCCCGCGCGATCTGCCGGGTGGTGGCGCCCTCGAATCCCTGACGGCCGAACACGTCGAGGGCCGCCTCGATGAGCCGTGCGCGCGTCTCCGCCCCGCGGTCCTTGAGCGCGCGGCGATAGGCAATCTGCCGACGCGGTACGCCGCCCGCCGGGCGCTGCCGAATCCGGGGAGAACGGGAAACGGCTCTGTGCCCTGACGCTTGTCTGCTCATTTCTGCCTCCGCCCGGCGTTAATCAGACGAATGAATGAAAAAGTCAATCGAACGAATGAGACAAGGGTAAACGGCTGGAAAACGGGGACTTTTCAGAGCCGGTCGCGCAGGCGATACCACGCCATGCCGGCGAGCAGCGTGGGGAAGCGAAGAAGCTTTCCCCCGGGGAACCGCGGGCAGGGTAGCTGGGCGAAACGGTCGAGCCGGGCGGTATCGCCCCCGATTGCATCGGCGAGAACCTTGCCGGCATAGGGTGCCAGCGCCACGCCCTGCCCGGAATAGCCCGAGGCGACATAGACGCCAGGCCGCAGCCGGCGGATGAAAGGCAGGCGTTTGCGGGTGATGGCCACTGTGCCGCACCACGTATCGTCGATCCGAACGTCCGCGAGTCGCGGATAGACGCGCCGCAGGTGCTTGCGCACGCGGTTCGATATGTCCTCCTCGATCGGGCGGCTGTAGGTTTCGCCGCCGCCGAACAGCAGCCGCCCGTCCGGCGACGGGCGGAAGTAGTAGACGACGAAACGCGTATCCGAGACGGCTTCGCCATTGGGCAACACTGCCGCACCCGGCTGCCCGGCTCCGATCGGCTCGGTCACGAGGATGTAGTTGACAATCGGCAAGACCCGCGCCTCGGTCTCCTCGTCGATCCCCTCCAGAAGCCCGTTCCCTGCCAAGATCGTGATATCCGCCGTGATCGTACCGCTCTTCGTCACGACGCCGCGCGCGGCGCCTTCTTTCAGTTTTACTGCCGGCGTGCCTTCGTGGATGCGGGCCCCGCGGTTTGATGCAGCCCGTGCCAGGCCTTGTGCCCATTTGAGCGGATGAAGATGCCCGGCCGTCGCATCGAGCCGTCCGCCTTCATAGACGTCGGTGCCCAGCCGTTCCGCAAGCGCCGCCCGGTCGAGCCACGACGCGTGTTCGTAACCGTACACGGTGCGCAGCTTCTCCACATATCGCCGTTCGTGGTCTACCAGCCGTCGCTTGTGCACGGCCTCGATCAGCCCCGCGCGCCATTCGCAATCGATCGCATGCCGCTGGCGAAGCTCGTGGAAGAGTGCCTTCGCCTCCTCCGCCATCTTCCAGAGGTCCAGCGCCGCCTCGGCTCCTGCCAGCCGCTCCAGATAATCCTGATCCATGCGCTGGCCGGAATGGAGCTGCCCGCCATTTCTTCCCGACGCGCCCCAGCCGACCCGCTTCGCTTCGACCAAAGCCACATCGATACCGCGTTCCGCAAGATGAAGCGCGGCCGAGAGCCCCGTATAGCCGCCGCCGATGATTGCGACATCGGCACGCGTGTCGCCCGCAAGCGGCGGGAAGGTGAGGTTTGCGTCGGCCGTGGCCGAGTAGAAGGCAGACGCGTGCTTCAAATCAGGTACGTCGCTGTTGTTCGGGATACGGCGTCCCGTCCCGGCGCGCATAGCCCGGCTGGCCGGCAAACGTGCGCATGTCGATGTCGGAATAGAACGCCTCGTCGCCCGCGTCGCGCGTGCCGATTTCCAGAATCACTGCGTCCTTGTCGGAACGGTTCTGGAAATGGTGGCCGTTCGTGTCGCCGGCCTTGAATCCGGCCCAATCTCCGGCGCGCAGGATTTCTTCGCCCTCGTCGGTGACGAGCACGACCTCGCCGCTGACCACCTGGATCAGCTCGTCGCTTCTGGTGTGCCAGTGCCGCTGGCTCGACCACGTTCCCGGCGGCAGCGTGCAGAGATTGACGCCGAACTGGGTCAACCCGGCCGCGTCCCCGATCCGGATGCGGCTGCGCCGCCGGCACGGCTCGTCGAACGGGGGCGGATAGAGTGTGCCTGCAGTCCTTGGCGCCTGGCCGGGATCGATCTTCTTTGGCATGGAACCTCACACGTTCAGCAGCAGGTACTCCCGCTCCCACGGGCTGATCACCTGCATGAACGTCTCGAATTCGGCGCGCTTGATCGCGCGATAGGTGGCCACGAATCGCTGGCCGAAAATCTCGACCAGCTCCTCGCACTCCTCGAAAAGTGCCACCGCTTCGAGGAGCCCGCGCGGCAGCGCGATGTCTTCCTCGTTTGCTGCACCGGTCACCGGATCGGAGACCATGAGGCCTTGCTTCATTCCGAGATAACCACAGGCGAGCGAGGCCGCGATCGCGAGGTAGGGATTGGCGTCGGAAGAGGGGATGCGGTTCTCGATGCGGCGGGCCTCCGGCGGAGAGTTGGGAACCCTCAGTCCGACGGTGCGATTGTCGTAGCCCCACATGGTGTTCACCGGCGCCGACCCCGACCTGATGAGCCGGCGATAGGAGTTCACATAGGGCGCAAGAATACAGGTCACCGCCGGCAGGTACTTCTGCGAACCGCCGATGAAGGCGAAAAACTCCGGCGTCGGATCGCCTGATTTGTCGGAGAAGATGTTGCGGCCTGTCTTGATATCCACCACCGACTGGTGGATGTGCATGGCCGATCCAGGCTCGCTCGTCATCGGCTTGGCCATGAACGTGGCGTACATGTCATGCCGCAGTGCGGCCTCGCGAATGGTCCGCTTGAATTGGAAGACCTGATCGGCGAGCACCAGCGGCTCGCCGTGCCGCAGGTTGATCTCCATCTGCGCGGCGCCTTCCTCGTGGATCAGCGTATCGATCTCCAGCCCCTGCGCTTCGGAGAAGTCGTAGATGTCGTCGAACAGGTCGTCGAACTCGTTCACAGCGGCGATCGAATAGGACTGCCGCGCCGACTCGGGTCGGCCCGAACGGCCGGAAGGCGGCTCGAGGGGATAGTCCGGATCCTTGTTCGGCTTGACCAGGTAGAATTCGATCTCCGGCGCCACGACCGGCCGCCAGCCTTCGTTCTCATACAGCTCGACAACGCGGCGGAGCACCTGCCGCGGCGCGATTTCCACCGGCCGCCCGTCGGAGTGATACGCATCGTGGATCAGCTGCGCCGTCGGATCGGTCTCCCACGGCACCACCGACAGCGTCGCGAAATCGGGCTCCAGCAGCACGTCGCGGTCGGCGCCGTCGTTCTGGAAGGAGTCGTCGTCCGGTGGCCAGTCGCCGGCGATCGTCTGGGTGAAAATCGACCCCGGTATCGGGCTGATCGGCCCCGCCAGGAACTTTTCCACCGGCATCATCTTGCCGCGCGCCACGCCCGCTTGGTCGGGCACGACGCACTCGATATCCTCTATGCCGCGCGCGGCCAGCCACGCCCGTGCCTCTTCGAGCGAGGCAACGCCACGCTTGCTGGTGCCCGCTTTCTTCGCCGCTTTGCGCGCCACAACACCGCTTCTCCGGTCGGGAAAACAGCCAAAGCCAAGCACAAAAATGGCCGAATACCAAGCTTGACGGGCGCCTTTACCCTAACGCAGTGGATGGATCGGCGGGGGAATAGGTCAAACCCGGGGCAGGCGGATCGTTTTGCGCCGCCCGGCACACGCGCTAAGTTGCGCCGCAACATTGATCGAGCGGCTAGAAAACGGGAAACCGATATCATGGAGGGCGTAACCGTCATTGATCACCCCCTTGTCCAGCACAAGTTGACCATTATGCGGGACAGGGAAACCTCCACGGCCGGGTTCCGTCAGCTCCTGCGCGAGACGGCGACACTGCTCACATACGAGGTGACCCGCGATCTCCAGTTGACGACGAAACGCATCCGCACGCCGCTCGCCGAGATGGATTCGCCGATCCTCGAGGGCAAGAAGCTTGTTTTTGCCTCGATCCTCCGCTCCGGCAACGGACTGCTGGAAGGCATGCTCGACCTCGTACCTTCGGCGCGCGTCGCACACATCGGTATCTACCGGGACCCCAAAACACTCTCCGCGGTGGAATATTACTTCAAGGCGCCGGAGGATCTGTCCGAGCGCCTGACCATCGTCGTCGATCCGATGCTCGCCACCGCCAACTCGGCGATTGCCGCTGTCGACCGAATCAAGCAGCGCGGTGCGAAGGACATCCGTTTCGTTTGCCTGCTCGCTGCGCCCGAGGGCATTGCCAAGTTCCGCGCTGCGCACCCCGACGTGCCGATTTTCGCTGCCGCCGTGGACGAATACCTGAATGACCACGGCTATATCGTCCCCGGCCTTGGCGACGCCGGCGACCGCATGTACGGGACGAAGTGAAGCCGGCGCGTTTAACGCCTTGTTTACGCTTTCGGCCCGAATGCATCGCGGGTCTGCGATTGCCTTTGCGCGTGCTTTACGAACCCGTGCCAGACTGGTGCCCACGTTTCGCCAAGGACGGCAACGGTCATGCTGGCCCGCACCCTGCTCTTCGCCATTTGCGCCGTCGTGCTTGCACTGGCCGTCGGTCAGACCGCACCTGGCTGGCTCGCATCGGTTCGGCCGGAAGAGCGTACCGTCTCGGAGGTGGCGTTGCCGGCGCCGCCTGTCTCGCCGCCGCCGGCCGCAACGCCTCTTGGGAACGGCCGGCGGGTAGCCCTCCGCACCGGTCCCGACGGGCACGTGACGGTCGACGGCTCGATCGATGGCCGGAGCGTGCGCTTTCTGGTCGATACGGGTGCAACGACGGTCGTGCTGAACGAAGCGACGGCGCGCCGTCTGGGCTACCGCCTGTCGCGTTCGGATTTCACGCAGATGTCCCGCACGGCCAACGGCCCGATGCACGTCGCGCCGGTGCGCCTTGGGAACGTCCGTATCGCCGGCATTGCGCTGCGCGACGTTGAGGCGGTGGTTGTCCCCGGCAATCTGCTCGACGGCAATCTGCTCGGCATGAGCTTTCTCAAGCGCCTGCGCAAATTCGAGTTTCAGGGGGATAGCCTCGTTCTGGTCCAATAGAACCTCTGTGCCTTTCGCCTCCGCCCGCGCATCTGCTATGAGGCGATGGGAGAGGCCCGGATGTTTCCCAAACCAGTCGACAACCTTCGTCCCAATACGCCCGAATTCGAGAACCTGCCGCTCATCAAGGCAACGGGCTTCCGCGAGTACGACGCGCGTTGGTGGTTCGGCGTGCCTGGCTCGGCAAAGCCGCCGGAGCTGAATCTTCTCGGCGTCCAGGCCCTTGGGATGGGCATCGGCACCTACCTGCATCGGCGCGGCGTGAGGCCGGAGGTCGTCACGGGGCACGACTTTCGCGCCTATTCGCTGGCGGTGAAGATGGCGCTCGTGAACGGATTGCTGGCCACCGGTTGCCGTGTCCAGGACATAGGCCTGGCGCTCTCTCCGATGGCGTACTTTGCGCAGTTCGCGCTCGACGCACCGGCAGTCGCGATGGTGACCGCCTCCCACAACGAGAACGGATGGACCGGCGTGAAGATGGGCGCCGATCGTCCCTTCACCTTCGGCCCGGACGAGATCGGGCGGGTGAAGGAGATCGTCATGGAAGCGGCCTTCGAGCCCCGGGGCGGCGGCTCCTACCACTACATTCCATCGTTCGCGGAGGACTATCTCGCGGAACTCGCGGATCGCCCACGGCTCACCCGTCCTCTGAAGGTCGTTGCAGCCTGTGGCAACGGCACCGCTGGAGCGTTCGCGCCGCGGGCTCTGGAGGCAATCGGCTGCGAGGTCGTACCGCTCGACACCGAGCTCGACTACACCTTCCCCCGCTACAATCCCAATCCCGAGGACCTGAAGATGCTCCACGCGCTCGCCGACAAGGTACGCGAGTCGGGGGCGGACATCGGCTTCGGCTTCGACGGTGACGGAGATCGCTGCGGTGTGGTCGACAATGAGGGCAACGAGATCTTTGCCGACAAGATCGGCGTAATCCTCGCGCGCGACATCGGCGCCCGGACGGCCGACGCCCGCTTTGTGGTAGATGTCAAATCGACCGGCCTCTATCGCACGGACCCGGTGCTGAAGAAGCTCGGCGTCCGCACCGAATACTGGAAGACCGGCCATTCCTACATAAAGCGTCGTGTAGGAGAGCTCGGCGCGATCGCCGGCTTCGAGAAGTCCGGCCACTTCTTCTTCAATCCTCCGATCGGCCGCGGCTTCGACGATGCGATCCTCACCGCGCTCGTCATCTGCGACGTGCTGGACCGCAATCCCGGCAAGTCCATTGCCGACCTGTACCGCGCGCTCCCGAAGACCTGGGGCTCGCCGACGATGTCTGCGCATTGCCCGGACGAAGTGAAATACGACGTGGCGGAGCGCGTGACGCGCCGCTTCCGCGAGCTGGAACGCGCGGGCACGCCGGTTGCCGGCCATCGCATCGCCGATCTTGTCACCGTCAACGGCGTGCGGGTCGTTACCGACGACGGCACCTGGGGGCTGGTACGGGCGTCCTCAAACAAGCCGGAGCTGGTGATCGTCGTCGAGAGTCCGGTATCGGACGAGCGGATGCGGGCAATGTTCCGGGCCGTCGACGAGATCCTCCGTGAAAATCCGGAGGTCGGCGGTTATAATCAGACAATCTGATCCCCACCCGACAATGGAATCGCCGTCATGGAGATGCGCAAGCTTGGCCGATCCGGCCTGACCGTGTCCGCTCTCGGCCTCGGCTGCATGAGCATGTCGAACGTATACGGGCCCACGAACGAGGACGAGGCGATCGCCACGATTCACCGCGCCATCGAGCTTGGCATCAACTTCCTCGATACCGCCGATGTCTATGGCGCCGGCCACAACGAGCAGCTCGTCGCCCGCGCCATCAGGGGCAAGCGCGACAAGATCGTGCTCGCAACCAAGTTCGGCAATCGCTTCGACAAGGACGGCAACTGGCTGCCGGTCGTCGGCACGCCCGAATATGTGCGCAGCTCGATCGAGGGGAGCCTGAAGCGCCTCGGCGTCGAGGCGATCGACCTCTACTATCAGCACCGCGTCGACCCGAACACGCCCATCGAGGATACGGTCGGCGCCATGGCCGAGCTCGTACGGCAAGGCAAGGTCCGCTATCTCGGTCTATCGGAGGCGGCTGCCGGCACGATCCGCCGTGCGCACGCGGTCCATCCGATTGCCGCCTTGCAGAGCGAATACTCGCTCTGGTCGCGCGACATCGAGAACGGGATCCTCCCCACCATACGTGAACTCGGTATCGGTCTGGTGCCCTACAGTCCGTTGGGGAGGGGCATGCTGACCGGAAAGATCGCGTCGCCCGCCGACCTCGCGCCCGGCGACTTCCGGCGCAATCATCCGCGGTTCGAGAGCGGCAACCTCGAACGCAACCGCCAGCTCGTCGCAAAGGTCGAGAACCTCACGGCGCGCAAGGCCTGCACACCGGGACAGATCGCTCTCGCCTGGGTCCTGTCGAAGGGCAACGACGTGGTCCCGATACCGGGTACCAAGCATCGCGCGTATCTTGAGGAGAACGTTGGCGCGCTCGAGGTGAAGCTCACCCCGGACGAGATCGTCGAACTGGAGGGTGCCTTCTCCCCGGATGCCGTGGCCGGCCAGCGCTACAGTGGCCCCGGCATGGCCCGCATCAACCTCTGACCCGCTTGGCTAATCCCACCGCCGGCCCTCGATCGACACACCGAAGCGCGCCGGCGCGCGGACGAACTCGCCGAGCCCGACAAGGGCCGGCGCATGATGGGTGACAACCACGGTCGCCATCGACGCCATCAGCTGCCGGTGCGGCCACTTGTCGTCGAAGGCGGCACGAAAACCGCTGTTTTTCAGAAATTCGGCGAGCAGTCGCGACACGCCGCCGGCGAGGTAGACGCCGCCCGTCGCCATGAACACCAGCGCGAGGTCGCCTGCCGTGCGGCCAAGATATGTCGCGAAGAGGTTGATCGCCTCGACGGCAAAAGGATCGCTGCCGTCCAGCCCGGCGGCGCTGATCTCCGATGCGCGTGAGAGCTTTGCCGTTCCGCCCTCCGCCGCGGCCACCGCGCGGTACAGGCGGATGAGCCCCGGTCCGCTTACGACCCATTCGGCGCTGATGCGCCGCCCGCCGCCCATCTTCTCCAGATGCGCGAAGATCTCGTCGTCGCGTTCCGTCTGCGGACCGAGTTCAATGTGGCCTCCTTCGCCTGGAACGGGAACGACCAGGTCGCGCACGCGCAGCATGCCCGCCGCACCGAAGCCGGTGCCGGGACCGAGGACCAGCCTGGCACCCTCCTCGCGCATGTGCCCGCCGCCAACCGGATCGCAGTCAGTGGTCTTGAGCGAGGGAAGGGCCATCGCCAGCGCTTCGAAATCGTTGAGGAGCACAAGTTCCGAGAGGCCCGCCGTCCTGACGACCTTTGCCGGCTCCACGACCCATGTGCTGTTGGTGAGCGGCACCTTGTCGCTGTGGATCGGCCCTGCCAGCGCGAACACGGCCGACCGCGGCCGCATGGCCGTCGAGGCCAGCACCGTCTCGCGAATCGCATCGTCGATCGAGGTGAAACTCCCCGTCTTCACCGTCGGGAACCCGATGGTCTCCGCCTCCGGGTCGGGGATGATGGCGAAACGGGTATTGGTGCCGCCGATATCGGCGATCAGCACGGGGAAGCGCAGGCCTTCGGTCTCGCGTTTGGTGCCCATTCTGGTCGGCAAAGCCCGGAAAGGAAGCGAGTGCGAACGCGCCCGCGGGAAGCAGGCGCAACAATAGCCGCGGTCACTCCCGGATGTAAGGCTTCCCGTCCGCCGCCGGCGGCCGCGCCCGTCCAATGATGCCGGCCACCAGCACTATGGTCGCCAGATAGGGGGCCATTGCGAGGAACTCCGAGGGTATCGGCGTACGCAAAATGGCAAGCTTCTGCTGGAGCGAATCCGCGAATCCGAACACCAGCGCCGCCATCAGGGCGCCGACCGGATGCCATCGCCCAAAAATCATCGCCGCCAGCCCGATGAACCCCCGGCCGCCCGTCATGTTGTCGTCGAACCGGCCCGCCGAGCCGAGCGAGAACCATGCGCCGCCGAAACCCCCGATCATCCCGGCGACGGTTACGTTTACATAGCGCATCCGATAGACATTGATGCCGAGCGTGTCGGCCGCTTCGGGGTGTTCGCCCACGGCGCGCGCCCTGAGGCCCGTCCGTGTGTAAAACAGGTAGTAGGTCGAAACGGCGATCAGAATCGCTGCGCCGTACACGAAGATGTTCTGCTGGAAGAAGATCGGCCCCACGATCGGCAGATCGCTGAGATAGGGAATGTCGAGTGGCCGGAACACCGGTGCATTGTTGAGAAACCGGTATTGCGTCAGCACTTGACTGCTGACGTAGGATGTCAGCCCGAGCGCGAAGAGGTTTATCGCCACCCCCGCGACGATCTGGTCGACGCGGTAGGTGACCACCAGTACCGCGAGCAGCAAGCCGAGCAACCCGCCGACGACCATCGCGGCGGCAATCCCGAGGACGCCTCCGAACAGCGAGCCGACCACCGCGCCCGTGAAGGCCCCGGAGAGCAGCATGCCCTCGATGCCGATATTGATCACAGCCACCCGCTCGCAAAGAACGCCCACCAGTCCGCCGATCGCGATCGGAACCGCACGCACGACAGTTGCCTGCAGCATACCGGTCAGCGAGAAGGATTTGCCGTCCGTGGCCCAGACCAGAAACGCCGTCACCGCCAGGAACAGACCGATCCCCAGGATCCAGGACGACCACCGCGCGCCGCCGCGCAGAAATTGCCGCACCCCGAAGAACGCGAGCAACGCCGCTACGGTGTAGGCGTAGGGCGCCGATGGCACGATGAGACTGGGCACCGCGAATGCGTCGCCGGGAAAGCTGAGACGGAAAGTCGCCACGCTCTGCGATTCGATTCCGAAGACGCCTGCGACCAGGATCGCAAGGCCCAGGAGCAGCCAGCCGACGATGAGCGCTTGCCGTCGGCCGATATCGGCGGTCTTGACTGCTCCCGTATCGACAAGTGCCATCGCTCACGATCCGCTTCGCTGTTTGGAAAACATCCACGGCAGTGCCGCGCGCACCAGCATCGGCGCGGCGATGAAGATGATGATCAAAGCCTGAATGGTGGCGATCAGGTCGATATTGACGCCGGCGCCGACCTGCATCTGTCGCCCGCCCGCCTGCAGCGCGCCGAAGAGCAGTCCCGCCAGCAACACGCCGAATGGATGCGATCGCCCGAGGAGCGCTACCGCGATCGAATCGAACCCGACTCCGCCGGAAAAATTGGGCGAGGCGCGGCCCAGCACGCCGAGCACCTGGTTCGCGCCAGCAAGTCCCGCCAGCGCACCGGCCATTGCCATCGCTACGACGATGATCGTTCCCGCGCGCATTCCCGCATACCGGGCCGCGTTTGGATTGAGGCCGCTGGCCCGGAACTCGAAGCCCAGGGTGGTGCGGTAGAGAAGCCAGTAGACGAAAGCCACCCCCGCAATCGCCAGGAGAATCCCTGCGTGCAGCCGGAAGGTCGGATCGATCCAGGTCAGGATCCGGGGCAGTTCCGCGCTCGACAGGACGGTCTCCGAAATCGGGTCGGTGCGCCCGGCCTTCTGGATCGGCGGGTTGCGCAGCAGATAGTCGAGCAGCCGCATGGCGGTGAGGTTCAGCATGATCGTCGTGATGACTTCATGCGCCCCGGTCGCCGCCCGGAGCCAGCCTGCAATCGACGCCCATGCTCCGCCGACCAGAATGCCGGCAAGCAGCGCCAATGGCAGATGCACGAACGCGGGCAGGTTTGTGAAATAGAAGCCCACAAATACCGCCGAGACGCCGCCGAGGAGTACCTGACCCTCGGCGCCGATATTGAACAGGCCGGCCCGGAAGCCGAGCGCAATGCCGAGGCCGCAGAGCGTCAGCGGTATCGCCGCGGTAAGCGTCTCCGAAATGGCGTTGATCGAGCCGACCGAGCCGACGAAAAGCGAAACATAGGCGCGCTGGATCGCATCGAGGCTGACCCCCGTCGCAAACATGATGATCCCGCCGAGGACCAGCGCGATGATTACCGCAAGAATCGGGATCAGTACCAGGTCCTCGAAAGCGAAGCGGGTGACGACAACGCGCTTGAGCACGTCCTGGGAAAGTTGATCGATCCGGGATTTGCTCATGCTGCGGGCGCTCCCGCCATGGCCAGGCCGATCTTGGCGATCTCCGCCTTGCCTGCCTCGAACTCGCTGACGATTCGTCCGCGGTACATGACGAGAATCCTGTCGGAGAGCGCCATGATTTCATCGAGCTCGGTCGAGACGATCAGCACTCCCACCCCCTTCTCCCGCGCTTCGATGATGCGCTTGTGGATATACTCGATCGAACCGACATCGAGCCCGCGCGTCGGCTGCGCTGCGACTATCAGCTTGACGTCGCGGGAAAGTTCCCGAGCCACCACCAGTTTCTGCTGATTGCCGCCGGAGAGCGTGTTGGCGAGGTTGAATATCGAAGGCGTGCGCACGTCGAAGGCCGCGACATTCTCCACGGTCGCCTTGTAAACGTCCTGCCATCGCAGCGTCACCGCCGACGAGAAGCGGTTGTCGTAGTAGCTGTCGAGAATCATGTTCTCGGCTATGTTGAATTCGCCGATGATGCCCGAGCGCCGCCGGTCTTCGGGTATGTGGGCCATGCCGAGCCGGTGCCTTTCGCGGCTCGACGCTTTGGTGATGTCGCGCCCGAGAAACGAAATGGTTCCGCCGGCGGGCGGCCGCAATCCGGTTATCGCCTCGACCAGCTCGGTCTGTCCGTTGCCCTGAACGCCGGCGATGCCGACCACTTCGCCCTCGCGGATCGAGAACGTAACGTCGCTCACCGCCGTGTCGGCCCGGTCGCTGACGACGCGGAGTCCCTTCACCTCAAGAAGGGGCGCACCCGGCTTCGCGGGTGCCTTCTCGACTTCGAACCGCACGGCGCGGCCGACCATCATCTCGGCCAGCTCCGCATCGGTCGCCGTCTTGGGATCGCGCTCCCCCACGATCTTGCCGCCGCGAAGGACGTTGATCCGGTCCGCGACTTCGAGCACCTCATGCAGCTTGTGCGTGATGAAGACGAGCGCTTTCCCCGCGTTCCGAAGCGAACGCATGATCTCGAAGAATTCCCCGACCTCCTGAGGCGTGAGCACCGCCGTCGGCTCGTCGAAGATGAGGACATTGGCCGAACGGAACAGCACCTTGATGATCTCAACGCGCTGCTGGATGCCGACCGGGAGCTCCTCGATGAGTGCGTCGGGATCGACTTCGAGCCCGTGCTCCGCGCTTATCGCCCGCACCTGTTCTCGCGCCTTGTCGAGGTCCAGCCGGTCGAACGCCCGGGTCGGCTCGACGCCGAGCACCACGTTCTCCGCCACGGTGAAAACAGGCACGAGCATGAAATGCTGGTGGACCATGCCGATACCGGCGCGGATTGCGTCCTTGGCGCTGGTGAAATGGACCGGCTTGCCGTCGATGAGGATCTCTCCTTCGTCGGCGCGGTAGAGACCGCTCAGAATGTTCATCAGGGTTGTCTTGCCGGCGCCGTTTTCGCCGAGCAGGCCGAGAATTTCGTTCGGCCGGATTCGAAGGTTCACGTCGGAATTTGCGACGACAGGACCGAACCGCTTCGTGATTCCGCGAAGTTCGACTTCCACCTCAAGCGCCCCCGCTCGCCTGACATCGGGAGCCCGCCGCGCCGGTGAAGCGCGGCGA